>JACCDG011756918.1_pt1 | contig 24965 bp, 26 predicted proteins | sample 7442471 | NCBI WGS metagenome assembly JACCDG01 (sample SAMN15323444, study PRJNA562643) | freshwater metagenome | isolation source: river surface water | place: USA:Blue River Watershed | collected 2017-08-17 | reverse complement strand
CCATGACAGCGCAGCCCTTGTAGTCAATGCCGTACTCGGTGTTGTCGTAACCAATGCGCTTGATGGTGTCACGCGCCACCTGGATGTAGTCCACATGGGCGTTGGTGGTGATTTCACCCGCCAGCACCACCAGACCGGTGTTGCATAGGGTTTCAGCGGCCACGCGGCTGCGTGGGTCTTGCGCGAAGATGGCGTCCAGAATGGCGTCGGAAATCTGGTCGGCCACTTTGTCGGGGTGACCTTCCGACACCGATTCGGAAGTGAAGAGGAAGTCGTTAGACATAAAAAAATTCCAGTCAGAGGTGGATGGGCGCGTTGCCTGTCCCTGAGAGGAGCTTCGGCGAACGCTTTAGCAGTCAGGGCTGGCACCAGACCAGCCCACACGGGTTGCCCCGCGGCGTCGCCCTGCAAGTTGCTTCATTAACTCGGCGACAATCGCAATTGTAGCGAACTCAGTGGGCCCTTGAGACCCGGTGTGGCCCTGGGGGCCGCCCGAATGGGCGACCCGTGCCGGGTTCGTGGGTTGATGACACCGATGCTTGTTTCTTTCATTGTTCGCGTCCTGGCTCGATTGCCGCTGCGGTTCATGCAGGCGGTGGGCGCCGCGCTGGGCTGGGCGGTGTGGCTGCTCTCACCCCGCTACCGGCGCCAGATGCGGGACAACCTCCTGGCCGCAGGCATGCCGCTGGCGGTGGAGCGCGAAGCCATTGCCTCGGCCGGCCGCATGGTGGCCGAATTGCCGTGGCTGTGGATGCGCCCCCACCACCAGGGGGTGCTCGATCGGATGGGGTGGGACGGGGTTGAACATTTCGAGGCTGGCCTGCGTGCCGGGCGTGGGGTCATCATCACCTCGCCCCACCTGGGGTGTTGGGAAATGGGAGCGCAGGCGATTGCCGAGCGCTTTGGTCCTCAGTATGGGCCGTTGGTGGCGATGTTTCGTCCTCCCCGCAAGCCCTGGCTGGTGCCGCTGGTGACGCATTCGCGGGGGCGGGCCTGGCTGGAGACAGCCCCCACCTCGATGGCCGGCATCCGTTTGTTGGTGCGCACCTTGCGGGGGGGGGGCTACACCGCCGTGCTACCGGATCAGGTGCCGCCCGACGGGCAGGGCGTGTGGGCCCCCTGGATGGGACGTGACGCTTACACCATGACCCTGCTGCCCCGCCTGGTGCAGCAAACCGGCGCTCTGGTGTTGATGACCTGGTGCGAGCGAGAAGCCAACGGACGCTTCACGCTGCACATGAAGCCGATGGACCCTCCCATGCCTGTGGGCTCCTCGGTGTCATTGGAGATGGCTGCCACCGCCATGAACCAGGCGGTGGAGTCGCTGGTTCGAGCCAACCCCGGACAGTACTTGTGGAGCTATGCACGCCACAAGCGTCCACGGCAGGATGATTGATGGGTATGCCCACCACAACCCGGATCCATGCGGAGCGTTCAGATGCTTGAGGTGTGGCAGCAGCACTCCAGCCGCGCACTTGACGGAGTGAGCGCATGACATCGCTGGTCTTGTGGCTGATGCGCCTCTTGCGCTGGCTTCCACTGCCCGTGCTGCGTGGCCTGGGCGCGGCGCTTGGCTGGCTGTTGTATGTTAGTGTGCCGAGCCGACGACGGGTGGCCAGCACCAACCTGGCGTTGTGTTTTCCTCAATGGTCTGAGACACAACGTGCGCAGGGGGTGCGCGACCACTTTCGCGTGTTTGCTCAGGCCTGGCTGGACCGCAGCTGGTTGTGGCATGGCACACCCGGGTTGGTGCGCCGACGGGTGCGGCTGCGGGGTGACGTGTCGGCGTTGAGCAATGCGCAGCAACCCGTGGTGATCTTTGCCCCCCACTTTGTGGGACTCGATGTGGGCTGGACCCTGCTGGCCTTGTCGGTCGATCGGGCCTTCACCACCATTTACACCCAGCAGTCCAACGAGCAGGTGGACCGTTGGGTGGAGCGGGGCCGCAGCCGCTGGGGCCGTGTGCGTTTGTTTCGGCGCGAAGCGGGCGTCAAGGCCATCATCAGCGCCTTGCGTGACGGCGAGGCGCTCTACTTGCTGCCGGACATGAACTTTGGTCTGGAGGACTCTGTGTTTGTGCCGTTTTATGGCGTGGCGGCAGCCACCGTGCCCTCACTCTCGCGGTTTGCTCAACTTGGTCGTGCCACCGTGGTACCGGTGGTCACCCGTCTGACCCCAGAGGGCTATGAGGTGGAGGTGCTGCCCGCTTGGGACGATTACCCCACGGGGGACGCCTTGGCGGACACGGCCACCATGAACCGTCGCCTTGAGCAGATGATCGACGCCATGCCCAGCCAGTACTACTGGGTGCATCAGCGCTTCAAGTCACGACCGCCCGGTGAGGCGGAGGTCTATCGCTGATCTTGCTTGATCGAAACCCGGCAAGCCCTGGTGGGCTGTCGAGATTTGTCGTTCCCGCCGAAGCGCGTACGGCATGGGTCGAATAAGATGTTGGGGCATTGATTGAACAGGAGTGTGCCATGGCTTTATCAAGCAAAACGATGAACGGTGTGAACAGGCCCAAGCGCTTGTACCTGGGCTGGTGGTGTCTGGCGCTGTGTGTGCCCCTGACGGCTTGGAGCCAGACGGCTTATCCGCAGCGACCGGTGAAGCTGATTGCTCCCTTTCCACCGGGTGGCACCAGCGACGTGTTGGCCCGCGTGATCGCTCAGAAACTGGGGGAGGGGTTGGGCCAACCCGTCACGGTCGACAACAAGCCCGGCGCGGGGGGCAATATTGGCCACGAGTTGGTGGCCAAGGCCCCGCCCGATGGGTACACCCTGGTGCTGTCCAACAGCAGCACCCTGGTGAACAACCCGTATTTGTACAAACGCATGAGCTTTGATCCGCTGACGGACTTCGCACCCATTTCGTCTGTGGCGTCGGCGGGGCAGGTTCTGGTGGTGCACCCCTCGGTGCCGGTTCGAACGGTCGCAGAATTGACGGCATTGGCCAAGTCTCAACCCGGCAAGCTCAATTTCGGGTCGGGGGGCAAAGGGATTCAGTCGCACATCAGTGGTGAGATGTACATGAGCGCGGTGGGCGTCCAGATGGTGCATGTGCCGTACAAGGGCACCATCCAGGCGGTGAATGATCTAGTGACTGGACAATTGCAAGTCGTGTTTTCTGACATGGTCCCTGCGATACCGCAGATCAAGGCCGGCAAGCTACGTGCTCTGGCGGTTACCTCGACCGAGCGGTCGGCCACACTACCTGACTTGCCCACCATGGTTGAAGCCGGTGTTCCCGGGTTCAATGCGGGGGTTTGGTGGTCGGTGCTGGCCCCCAAAGGTACGCCTTCAGACATCATCACTCGTCTCAATGCCGAGTTGGCCAAGGTGGTCAAGAACACGGAGGTGATGGACACCTACAAACGCCTGGGCGTGAACACCGAGCACAGCACACCGTCCCAGGTGATGGAGCGGGTGCGGGCTGAAGGGCCCCAGATGATCAAGATTTTCAAGGAGGCTGGCGTTGAGCCGGAGTGAGCCAAGCCACCTCAGGTCAGGTGCGCATGCTCGTCGTCATTGATGGTGGTACGACGCATTTCGCGTCGCTCTGAGATGTCATAACGGCGACCGCGGTGCAGGGTGCTGCGGTTGTCCCAGATCACCGTGTCCCCCGGTTGCCATTCATGTGCATACACGTGGTCATGCTGGGTGGCATGCTCCAACAAATCCTGCAAGAACATGCGACTTTCGGCAGTGGGCCAGCCGATGATTTGCCGGGCATGCGCGCCCACAAACAACAGCTTGCGACCTGAGCCCGGGTGTGTGTCCGCCACAGGCCAGACCACAGGCTGCCCCCACATGTCCTGCAGCTTTTGCGCCAGCAGTCGACCCACGGTGTCGGTGGGTGTCTCAGGGGCAACGCTGGCTGCCGCGCCAGCCGGTACGGTGACCGCAAGAGCACGTTCAGGTGTAGGATTGTTCCAGGCTATGTGCTACTGACCCACCATCTGTGCGCTTTCCGCGAGGGATCATGCCCAAGACCAAGAAACAACTGTTTGAACACCTGAGCCAGGGGGTGTACTGTCACCTGGGCGTTTCTGCGGTGCACGGCATTGGTGTGTTTGCCATCCGCGCCATTCCTAAGGGGGTTGAGCCGTTGCGTTCGCTGATCAGGTTTGATGACGTCAAGTTCACGCATAAGGAGATCAAGAAATTGTCTCCAGGCGTGCGCCGTGAAATCAAGATGTTCTGTTACTACGATGACGAATACGTTCATATCCCCCGCATTGGATTGAACGCGGCGAATTTGTCGGTGTACCTCAATCACTCCAAGACACCCAATGTCAAATTCAAGAAGAATGGCGAATTGGTGAGCCTGCGCGCCATTAAAAAAGGCGAGGAGTTGTTGATGGACTACGACATCGAATTTAATGCCGTCCACGTCTTCAAGTGAGTCTGACGGAGGGCGGGGTTAACGACGACCGAGCGGTAGATTTGATTCCACACCGCCGGCGTGAAATCGGTGTGCAGGGGTGAGGTGGTGTCCTGCGCCAACGGGTGATCGGGGTCGGTGAGTGCAATGGCGTAGATGGGTTCAAAGTCCGTCACGAACAGCATTTTGTAACCGTAGTCGCCCACTGGACCGAGGTTGTAATAGCGGTAGCCGTTGCGGGCTGCCCAACGAGACACCAGCAAGCAGGCATAGATGCCGGGCGATCGGTTTTTATAGGTGAGGTTCCATTGACAGAAACTGCCATAGACCTGTTGGCGTTCGGGTAGCAGGACGGAAACGTCAGTCAACACCAGATCGCCGTTCTCGGCGTGCACCTGAACAATCAGGATATCCAGGTCCTGGACGTAGTCGATGAATCCGGCCACTTCCTTGTCGTGAATTTCGTAGGCGCTGAAGTGTTCTCCGCCCCAGGCGAACAATTCCTCCAGGGTGAGGTCCTTACCAGGCATGACACGCTCAGTGGTATGAAACCGCTTGAAGGCTTTGTCCAGCTTCTTGAATTTGTGCACACGCAGTGGTTCAGTCCAGAAGTCTGCCGCTTGCACGTTGACCAGTCCGTACCGGTCGCTGATAGGAACGCCATAGGGGCCGTCAGGGGGCACTGCGTACACGATGAAGGGTTTTTTCGCCATCGCCAGCATGTCAGGACTGACATCGATGTAAGGGCACAACGCATCCCAGCGGCAGGTGTAGTAGGGAATGTGCTCGTGAAAACTCTCCACGCATAGGTTGTCGGGCGTCCAGCTTTGATAGGACAGGCGATGCACCGTCTCACCCGTCATGGCTTGGCCCTCTTCTTGGGTTGAGCGGGTCGCAGGGGTTGGATGTCAAAGTAGTCCACGTCCACTTGAAAGTTCCGGCGCAGAAAGGCCGGTTCATCCGAGGAAAGTTGCTGGATCACCGTGGCCATACGGGACAAGTGATGGGAGGCTTCACTGGTGGGATCGCTCAGTTGCTGGCGGTAAACCGGCATCAAGGGACAAGCCGCGTCGAACAAGAAATCCTTCGTCTTGGGGTTGTAGGACAGGGGGTAGAGCTGACAGCCAAATGGTTTGTCGTCTCCCAGTGTGCAGCCTTGCGCACCCAGGTGCTCACAGGTGGTGGTGATACACAAACGCCCCAAGTTTTGTTGTTCAGCGTTGTTCAGCGTGATTTCCAGGGGCGGAAAACCTTCATCGATACGACAACACAACTGACACTCGGCGCAATGGTCAAACAGCATACAACTTTCCGGAGAGCCCTGAAGGTGGACTGACGTGACGTGTGACATCATATTCACTTTCACGACCACAGTGCAGATATTCGCCGTGCGTTTTTAGCGGGGACTACACGAATGTTTGAATCAGGAGTCGGTTGGAAAAATGGGTACCAAAGCGCTCAGATTATGGCCGCTGGTCTGGCTGCTTTCTTGGCAACTCATGAACCAACAGACTGAAGCGTTCATCGGGCACCACCGCTGAATGGCGCCTGGCAAATATCGTCTGGACTCAAGCGTTGTAGTGGCTCCAGGCTTTGACCATCATGTAGACAGACAGGGCCAGCAGCAGCAAAGAAAACCCCAGCTGCACCTGCCTGGCATTCAGCCGTCGTGAGAGGTGCCGGCCCGTCAGCATGCCGCTCACCATGGCCACCATAAAAGCCGATGTCTCAAACCAAGGCAATACAACCCCTGACCTCACCGCGTTGACCACACCCCCCGTGCTCACCAAGAAAATCAGAAATAAAGAGGTGGCGACAATGCCTGGCAGTGCGAGGTTGGTGAATCGTCGCATCAGGGGCACGATCAGAAAGCCACCGCCCACCCCGAGCAAGCCCGTCATCAAACCGGTAAACAGTCCGATGCCGCCCAGCACCAACGCGGTGAGGGGCGTCCAGATGAATTTGCCGGTTGCATCGCTGATGAAGGCCAGTGCCAGCACATCGTCCGAGGTATGCGATGTCTGCTGAGCCTGCTGGAAAAAACGCCGGGCCACTACCAGCATCAGTGCGGCAAAGCTACCCATGAGCACGTACTGCGGTAACGCGTGGGCCCATTGCTGGCCGAGGTGGGTCATGGGAACGCCGCATACTGCCATGAGGATGGCGGCTTTGTAGCGAACGAGTCGATGCTTGAACCCGTCTATGGCTCCCACCATGGCGCCGGCTGCGACCGCCACCAAGGCGACGGGTGCTGCTTGTTGCATGCTCCAGTGCAATCCCGCGACCAGTACTGGCACCGCCAAAATGCCACCGCCTGCGCCCATGATGCCCATGATGGCGCCAATTAACACCCCCAGAGCGATGACGATACCCATGCCTTGGGATTCTAGTCAGCCCAAGGCCTGTCGGGATATCTTCAGAAGCACAGTCCCCAGCGCTGAGAAAGTGGCAGATTCAACCGGCTTTGGCGAGGCGCTCGTTTTGCGGATACAGGAATTTGCGGGCTTCTGTGTCCAATTCAGTCTTGAACACATGTCGACTTTTGAGGGCTTCGGCCCGCTGGGCGGCAGGCCTGGCGTTGATGAGATCCAGCAGTCGTTTGACGTGGGGGTAGTGCGCCCAGGTGGCGTCTCCGGTGCCCAGTACATACGGCACCATGCGGGCCCAACCCCAAAATGCCATGTCCACGATGCTGTAGTGAACACCCACCATGAATTCATGCTGGGCCAGGTGCTGCTCGATCACCCCCCAGTGGCGATTGGCTTCATAGTCGTAGCGGTTGAGCGCATAGTCCTTGGGTTCTGGCGCTACATGGCGAAAGTGAACCGACTGGCCTGAGAACGGACCAATGCCGGTGGCGATGAACATCAACCATGACAGCATCTGTGCTCGCTCCGGACTGCCGAGATCGGTGGCCACAAATTGTTGAGCACGGTCAGCCAGAAACAGCAGGATGGCATTGCTGTCAAACAGCGTGACGGCGCCATCCACCACGGCGGGTACCTTGGCGTTGGGGTTGACGGCCAAAAAATCGGGTGCAAATTGCTCGCCCTTGCGGGTGTCGACCGGAATCGCCTCGTAGGACAGTCCCAATTCCTCCAGCAGGAGGGCAATTTTCATGGGGTTGGGGGCGGCGTTATAAAAAAACTTCAGCATGGGGTCTCCAAGAATCGGCGGGGGGTGGGCATGCTGGGCCATTCTAGGCGCTGACGGGTTGAAGGGGCTTGAAGCCGGGCCAAAAGATGTCAGGCGGCAGCACGAGTGCCCTGTGAATTAAAAAAGGGGCCTAAAAGCCCCTTGAACCGCTGAAGAATCTTCGATCAGCTGAAGATTTCCAGCTTACCGTTGATCGACATTAAACCCAGTTGGACGCCCAACTGAGGATGTTTGGCATGCATTTGTTTTTTGAACTCCAGCAGGGCGGCTTGATGCGTCGCAGTTTCAGCCTCAGGGGTGGAAACTTTTTTCTCGCCGTAGGCAATCTTGGCTGCTCCACAGTCACGATGGTTCACAACGATGACCTTCTTGATGTTGTGAAGTTGAATAGAGGCTCCCAGGTTATCCCAAAATGTTTTGTGCCATTCCTTGAACGCTGGTGCAACCACTGCGATCGATGCGCCAGCAATCGTGAAGGCGCTGTACTTGCCTAGCAAGCCATCCTTGGCTTGTTGCTTGTCGACAAGGTCTTGAAAGCGCGGATCAATACATGACAGAACCATGGCTTCGTAGTGACCACTGGCTGCCATTGCACCCGAAGAGACCATGCCAAAGGTGGCTGCCAACACAGATCTACCCGTCAGGCCAAGAAATGCACGACGGCCAGATGTCGTGAGGGACAGTCCGCAACACATGGGCATGTACGTCGAAGAGTGGGTTGGTATATCCATAGACTTGCTCCTTGTTTGGTGATTGATGAACTCCATGCCGCAAAACTTCCAGGCTTTTGAGAATATAAATATACTATAAATAAATACATAAATAATTAAATGGTATTCATTTATAGTTGGATTCATACCGGCCTCGAATCAGCATCGCAAGGAGAGGCATTTATATGAGCAAGCCAAGCAGTAAGACCAAGCCCCTGCCCAAGTTCCGCTAGGAAGCCAAAGAGCGCGAGTTTTGGGAGTCGAAAGACAATGACGCGACCGAGGACGTTGACTCGTCCAAGAGGGTGATGGCCAAGTTCAAGAACCTCAAGCCTTCCACCACCAGCATTTCTTTACGACTGCCAGACAGCCTGTTGGATGGCATCCGCCAACAAGCCAACAAGAAAAAACCCACCGACTTTGAAAAATCAGTGGGTTCATCGTGTGACCATTTTGGTCGGGGTGAGAGGATTCGAACCTCCGGCCTCTACGTCCCGAACGTAGCGCTCTACCAGGCTAAGCTACACCCCGATTTGTTTAGCCTTGAATTATAGCCCGGGGCTAATTGCGCTTGATGTGTGTTGCGCATGGGACCGAAGGTCAGTGCTTTCATTGCGAGTTCAGTGAGTGGGTGCTAACGAAAGGTGCAGCACCCGTTCATCGACCAGCTCTGAGTTCATTTCACGATCTCAGACATGCTCCCTCTGATGTATTTGCAGTCAGAGGGTAGTTTTGTCGCCATCGCTTGCCTAAAGATTATCCAATCTATATTATTCATCATATAGATAAATAGTTGGCTTCCATCAGCCACAGTCAGCCAAAACACCCTGGAGTGTTGATGAAGTACCTCGCAAACTGCTCCTTGTACATGGCGACAGCCCTGCTGATACTGGCAGGTTGCGCCACCAAGCAGCCGACTGGCGCCAATGCGCCGACCACACGAAGCATCAAAGATCAGTGTTATGTGAACGCTAGCAACAGTGCTGCCAACTGCGACTTCATGAATCAGGGAAACCCTGATGGGCTGGCTGAATGCAGAAAAAACAAAATCTTGGCTGACAATCGTTGCGAGCGGCTGGTTGATTGACAAGAGTTGATCCGGCTGCGGGCCCGATCATTCCTGTCAATGGCATCCGTTTCATGAACTTCTCCGCACTCATCAAAGCGCGCACCAGCATTCGAGGCTATCTCCCCAAACCCATTCCCCGCGAGCTGATTGATGAAATCATCGAGGTGGCCAAGTGGGCGCCTTCGTCCATGAACACCCAGCCCTGGTATGTTCATGTGATCACCGGGGAGCCGCTCGAGCGTATCCGGCAAGGCAACACCGAGAACATGATGAATGGTGTTCCACACCAGCGCGATTTCCCGATGAAAGAGGCCTACGAGGGAGACCACCGAAAACGGCAAGTGGCCATTGCGGTTCAATTGTTTGAGGCGATGGGCATTGACCGAGACGACAAGGCCAGGCGCACCGATTGGGTGATGCGTGGGTTTCGGCAGTTTGACGCGCCGGTGTCCCTGGTGTTGACCTACGATAAAAAGCTTGAACCCGCGGCGATCAGCCAATTTGATCTGGGGGCGTTTTCCCACGCCATCGTGCTGGCCGCCTGGGAGCGAGGGTTGGGGTGCGTGATCAATGGCCAAGGCATCATGCAGTCCAATGTCGTGCGCCAACACGCGGGCATTCCTGACGATCAAAACATCATGATCTGCATTGCCATGGGCTATCCCGACGAGTCGTTTGTGGCCAACCAGGTGAAGTCAGTGCGCGAGGACAATTCGCAATTTGTCCGATACGTTGGCTTTTAACTGGCGGGCCCCGATCTGCCCGGGCACCTGTTGACTGAAGGCGGACGACAGGGCCTCATGGCACACCAGCGCGGACAGGTCCCCGCGCCTCATTCAGGGCCTGTGACTCAAGGCGTGGGTTCGGCGTGCGTCCAGTTCCACAGCTGCAAGGCCAGGGTGTCCACCCCCTGTTTTTTGAGCGCCGAGAACAACTGAACCGTGCCGCCACCGGCTTGTAGCCGGGCAATGGACAAGGCTTTGTTGGCCTCGGTTTTGTTCAGCTTGTCGGCCTTGGTCAGCAGCAGGGTGAATTTCAACCCCTCCTCCACCCGGGGTCGGATCACTTCCAGCAAGATTTCATCTAGCTCGGTCAGGCCGTGGCGCGGATCGCACAGCAGCACCACCCCCACCAAATGGGATCGACTAACAAGATAGTTAGCCATCACTTGCTGCCAGCGCAGCTTGTCCTGCTTGGGCACGGCAGCGTAGCCATAGCCCGGCAGATCGGCCAGCACGGTGTCGGTCTGCCCTTGTCGACCCAGGGCAAAGAGGTTGATGTGTTGCGTGCGCCCCGGGGTTTTGGAGGCAAAGGCCAGGCGCTTTTGTTGCGTCAGGACGTTGATGCAGGTCGACTTGCCGGCGTTGGAGCGCCCCACAAAGGCGATTTCGGGCAAGTCGTAGGCCGGCAAATGGTGCAGTTGTGCCGCGGTGGTCAGAAAGCGGGCGGTGTGCATCCAGCCCAGGGCCTGCTTGGCCGGATCGGTGGCAGCCTGGGAGGGGGACTCCGAGGGTGCTGGTGTTGCAGGCGTCGGGGACGTGGTTGGCGTGGCCACCCCGGTACACGGCTGGGCAGAGGCGTCGGAGGGAGGCATCTGGCCAGCGATGGGATCGGAAGGGGTGGGCATGGGGCAGGGTCTGTTGGGTTGGCGTCAGGGAGACCCCAGACCCATCATTGTAGAATCTCAGGGTTTTGCGCACCAACTTATTGATTGCCATGAAGCTGTTTGCCTCTTTGCTGATTGCCGCCGCCCTGGCCTTTCCTGCCGTGAACGCGCAGGCCAATGCCCCTCAGGCTGCCGCCAAGCCTGATCTCGCCAAAGGCGAAGCCAGCTATGGCGCAGTGTGCGCCTCCTGCCACGGTGCCGATGGCAACTCCGGGTCGCCCGCCAACCCCAAACTGGCCCAGCAACACCCCGAGTACCTCGTCAAACAGTTGCAGGAATTCAAATCGGGCAAACGCGCCAACGCCATCATGAGTGGCATGTCGGCCAGCCTGTCCGATCAGGACATGAAGAATATTGGTGCCTGGTTGGGCACCCAGAAAGCCAAACCTGGCTTTGCCAAGGACAAAGAATTGGTGGCCCTGGGCGAGCGTATCTACCGTGGTGGCCTGGCTGACCGTAACATCGCGGCCTGCGCGGGTTGTCACAGCCCCAACGGTGCCGGTATTCCGGCCCAGTACCCGCGTCTGTCGGGCCAGCATGCTGACTACACTGCATCGCAATTGGTGTCTTTCCGTGACGGTGTTCGCAAGAACAGCCTGCAGATGAGCCAAGTGGCCGCCAAGTTGAACGACCGTGAAATCCGCGCGGTGTCCGACTACATCGCCGGTCTGCGCTGATCACGTCACCCACTAAGCTCTAAACACCCGGCGCGTCCGGGTGTTTTGCTTTGTACCCCACCTGATCTCCTGTCTTGCGCTCACAATGCGCATCAGGTCGCATGCCTTTTCACACAGGAGCCTTCATGATTGTGCAAACCCACGACGATGGTCGACAGCATCGGGTGCCCAGCGAGATCACACCCGCGCGGGTGTACCACCAGCGCCGCCAATTGCTGCAAACCTTGGCCACCGGTGTCGCAGGTGCCGCACTCGCGTCCTGGGCCGCGCGCGATGCTCGAGCCCAGATAGCCGCGCGTCCCAACAAACTGGCCGCATTGCCGGGCGTGAAATCCAACGTGAGCGGAGCCGCGGTGATGGAAAAAATCACGGCGTATGAAGACGCCAGCACCTACAACAACTATTACGAATTTGGCACTGACAAATCCGATCCCGCCAAAAACGCCCACACGCTCAAAACACAGCCCTGGACGGTGGAGATTGAGGGTCTGGTCAAGAAGCCCGGGCGCTGGGCCCTGGAGGATTTGCTCAAGGTGAGTGCCATGGAAGAGCGTATTTACCGCATGCGCTGTGTGGAAGGCTGGTCGATGGTGATTCCTTGGGTGGGATATTCGCTGTCGGATCTGATTCGTCGCGTGGAGCCCCTGGGCAATGCCAAGTTTGTCGAGTTCGTCACCCTGGCCGATCCCAAGGTGATGCCGTATGTGCGCTCCCCCATTCTCGACTGGCCGTATGTGGAAGGCTTGCGCATGGATGAAGCCATGCACCCGCTCACCCTGCTCACCTTTGGCATGTATGGAGAGGTGCTGCCCAATCAGAATGGCGCACCGGTCAGACTGGTGGTGCCGTGGAAATATGGCTTTAAAAATGCCAAGAGCCTGGTGAAAATCCGCTTCACCGAGAAGCAGCCGGCCACGGCCTGGAGCAAGGCGGCGGCGAATGAGTACGGGTTTTACTCCAATGTGAACCCCCAGGTGGATCATCCGCGCTGGAGTCAGGCCACCGAGCGGCGTCTGGGCGAAGACGGTCTGCTGAGCAAGAAGCGCAAGACGCTCATGTTCAATGGCTACGAAGCCCAGGTGGGGCAGCTCTACGCGGGCCTGGATCTGCGCAAGAATTACTGATCGCGTCATGGCCGGAACCTGGTTGTTGCATCCCGCGGTTCGGCTCTGTCTGGTGGTGGTGTGCAGCTTGCCGGCGCTGCAACTGTTGTTCAAGGCGATACTCGATCAATTGGGGCCCAATCCTGCCGAGGCCTTGATTCGCGGCACCGGTGACTGGACCTTGCGCTGGCTGTGTGTGGTGTTGGCCGTGACGCCCGTGCGCATCCTGTTCAAGCTACCGGCGCTGGCAAGGTTGCGTCGAACGCTGGGCCTGACGGTGTTTGCTTACGCCATGTTGCACCTCTTGTGCTACGCCTGGCTCGACATGGGAGCGGAATGGCCGGAGATCGTTCAGGACATCGCCAAGCGGCCCTTTATTCTGGTCGGGTTTGTGTCGTGGCTGGTCCTATTGGCCCTCGCTGCCACGTCATTCAATGCAGCGGTGCGCTGGCTGGGCGGGCGTCGCTGGCAGTGGCTACACCGTGCGGTGTACCTGGTGGCACCCTTGGCCATCCTGCATTTCTACTGGATGCGCGCTGGCAAGCAAAATTTCACCGACGTCGTGATGTACGCAGGGATATTGGCGGTGTTGCTGGGTTGGCGTCTGCAGCGAAAGTGGCGCGGCTGATGAACCCCCTCGCAACTGTTGCGGTGCGCGAGAGACGACAGGACAGAGCGGGTCTGGTCGAGGATTAAATCGGCAACAAGCGCTCGTGGCGCATCTGGTCGGCGGCGTTTTCGCGCGAGCGAATCACATGGGCACGAGCCCCATCGACCAGAATTTCAGCCGGTCGACCGCGCGTGTTGTAGTTGCTGGCCATGCTCATGCAATACGCACCGGTGGAGAGCACCGCAAGCAAATCACCGGGTTGTGCGTGCAGTTGGCGATTCCGTCCCAGCCAGTCACCGCTTTCACACACGGGTCCCACCACATCACAGACCAGGGCGGGTGCACTCGTCGCCCCCGGCGTGGTGAGCTCGACGATGTGGTGATAAGCCTCGTACATGGCCGGTCGCGGTAAATCGTTCATCGCTGCATCGACGATACAGAAGTTTTTTTGCTCACCGGGCTTGAGGTATTGCACCTCGGTCACGCAGACGCCGGCATTGCCAACCAAGGAGCGGCCGGGCTCGAGCATGAGGGGGCGATGACCATGGCCCCGCTCATCGAGTCGTTGCAGCAAGCGGGCCCACAACGCGTCCGCTGCCGGCGGCGTATCGCCTTGGTAGTTGATACCCAGGCCGCCGCCAAAGTCGATGTGCTGTAACGTGATACCGGCCTTCTCGATGGCCTCCACCAGATCGAGCACGCGGTCCAGCGCATCCAGGTACGGTCCCATGCTGATGATTTGCGAGCCGATGTGGCAATCGATGCCCACCACCTTCAACCCCTTCAGGCTGGCCGCACGCTGGTACACCTCGACCGCGCGTTCATGGGCAATGCCGAACTTGTTGCCCTTCAAGCCGGTGGAAATGTAGGGATGCGTTTGCGCGTCCACATTGGGATTGACGCGCAAACTGACGGGTGCCAGCACCCCCACCTCACGCGCCACCGCATCAAGCACGTCGAGCTCGGCCTCGCTCTCCACGTTGAAGCACTCGATTCCCGCCAGCAGGGCGGTCCGCATCTCGGCGCGGGTTTTGCCCACGCCTGAAAAAATCACGTGGGATGGGTCGCCCCCAGCGGCGATGACCCGCTCAAGCTCGCCACCCGACACGATGTCAAAGCCGCAGCCGGCCTGGGCAAACACCTGCAGCACCGCCAGCGAGCTGTTGGCTTTCATGGCGTAGTGGACATGGGCCTGGCGCCCCTGCAAACCGCGGCGGTAGGCGTTCAGAGCAGCCAGCATCGAGGCCTTGGAGTAGACGAACAGCGGGGTGCCGTGCTCGTGAGCCAGATCCGCCAGGCGCACATCCTCCAGAAACAACTCGCCCTCGCGGTAAGCCAGAAACGGTGCACCGGGCAATGGGGAAGGGGTCATGGTGTGTCTGAGGGCTTGCGTGAGGGCAGGGAGGGGGTCAGGATTTGCGGCAAGGTGGCGCGATCTTGCGCGGCCGGTTCGGTGGGCAGGTACAACGCTCCCCGTTGTCCGCAACCGATCAGACCCGAAGCCATGCCGCCCGCAAGGGCAAGGGCGGTGACTAGAATGCGCGCGTTCATCCAGAAATTGTATCCAGACCCTCGGGCCTGCATTTTGTTGTCATTTCTTTACGGGGCACACCGTGTGCCTTTCACCCCGCATGACTGATCTCGAATTTCTCGACCGTGCCGAATTGCTGCTGCGTGCGCTGGAGCAACAATGCGATCGCCTCAATGACGACACCGATGCGGACATCGACAACCAACGCGTGGGTGGCATGATCACGCTGACCTTCAGCAACCGCAGCCAGATCATTGTGAACCTGCAAAAACCCCTGCATGAAGTATGGCTGGCGGCACGCTCGGGGGGCTATCACTACCGCTTTGACGGTCAGCAGTGGGTGGACACCAAAGGCCAGGGCGAATTCTGGGCGCAGTTGAGTCGCGATATCAGCGCGCAGGCCGGCCTGCCCCTGGTCTTCAGTTCTTGAACAAATCGAGAATCTTGCGCTTCTCCTCGGCAGCGGGTAACTCGCCCGCGCCTTTTCCATCCAGGCCCAGGTTGGTCACCCCCGAGGTGCGCGGGAATTCGCGGAAATACCACTCGCCGCCTTCGTTCATCACACCGGCAGGCACGGGCAATTCCTGAACGGGTACGTTCTTGAGTGCGTGCTGCATGTAGCTGATCCAGACCGGTAGGCTCAACCCCCCGCCGGTTTCGCGTTCACCCAGTTTGCGCGGCGTGTCGTAGCCAATCCAGGTGATGGCGGTGAGGGTGGGCTGGTAGCCAGCAAACCAGGCGTCCATCGAGTCGTTGGTGGTGCCGGTCTTGCCGTACAGGTCCGGTCGCTTCAGCGTGGCTTGTGCCTTGGCGGCCGTGCCCGAGCGCGTCACTTCCTGCAGCAAGCTGGTCATCAAAAAAGCATTGCGGGGTTCGATGGCACGCGCCGATTCTTCCTGCTCGATGGGTGTGTACTGCGACAGCACCTTGCCCATGGCATCCGTCACTTTGGTGATGAGATAGGGGTTCACGCGGTAGCCGCCATTGGCAAACACCGAATACCCCACCGCCATTTGCAGCGGGGTGACTGAACCCGCCCCAAGTGCCATGGTGAGGTAGGGGGGATGACGTTCGGCCTCGAAACCAAAGCGGGTGATCCATTGCTGGGCATAGGGCGCGCCGATGGATTGCAGCACGCGAATCGAGACCATGTTTTTGGACCTGGCCAGGCCGGTGCGCAATGACATCGCCCCTTCAAACTTGCCGTCGTAGTTTTTAGGCTCCCAGGCTTGACTGCCGGTGACGCTGGCATCAAAGAACAAGGGCGCATCGTTGACCACTGTTGAGGGAGTGAAGCCTTTTTCCAGCGCCGCCGAATAAATGAAGGGTTTGAAACTCGAGCCCGGTTGGCGCCAGGCCTGGGTGACGTGGTTGAACTTGTTTTTTTCGAAGTCAAAGCCGCCGACCAGCGAGCGAATGGCGCCGTCGCGTGGATCGATCGCCACGAAGGCACCTTCCACCTCGGGCAACTGCGTGATTTCCCAGCCTTTCGCGCCTTTGGCAATGCGCACCAGCGCGCCGGGTCGCAGCTTGAGGTTGGGCGGGGCTTTGTCGCTCAGGCCAGATTGCACCGGTTTCAAGCCATCACCGGTGATGTCAATGAACTCGCTGTTGTGGCGCGCCACGCGCACTTTCTTCGGTGTGGCTTCCACCACCACAGCGGCCAGCAGATCGCCCTTGTCGCCCGCATCAATGAGGGTGTCATCGATCAGGTCTTCGGCCGCGGCGGGATTGGCCGGCAGGTTGATGAATTTTTCGGGACCCCGGTAGTGCTGTCGCAGTTCGTAGTCCAGGATGCCGCGGCGCAGCGCCTGGTAGGCCACTTCCTGGTCCTCGGCCCTGATGGTGGTGTGCACATGCAGGCCGCGCGTGTAGATCTCCGGGCCGTACTGCGCGAACATCAATTGACGCGCCATCTCGGCCACGTAGTCGGCGTGGGTGTGTTGCACCGTGGCGGCAGTGCGAATCTTCAGTTCCTCGCGCTTGGCCGCCTCGGCCTGTTCCTTGGTGATGAAGTTGTTCTCGAGCATGCGCTCGATGATGTAGAGCTGGCGCGAGCGGGCACGTTTGGGGTTGCTGATGGGGTTGTACGCAGAGGGCGCTTTGGGGAGACCCGCCAGCATGGCTGCCTCGGCGATGCTGATTTTCTGGAGTGGCTTGCCAAAGTAGGTTTCGCTGGCTGCAGCAAATCCGTAGGCGCGTTGTCCGAGGTAGATCTGGTTGAGGTAGATCTCCAGAATCTGGTCCTTGCTCAGCAAATGCTCCAGCTTGAAGGTGAGCAAGATCTCGTAGATCTTGCGGGTGAAGGTTTTCTCGGACGACAGGTACACATTGCGCGCGACCTGCATGGTGATGGTGGATGCGCCCTGGCTTTTGGCGCGTCCCAAGTTGGCCAGGCTGGCTCGCAACAAGCCGATGTAATCCAGTCCGCCATGCTGATAAAAGCGTGCATCCTCAATGGCCAGCACCGCGTTCACCATGACGGGCGGGATGTCCTTGAACGGAGTCAGGTTGCGACGCTCCTCGCCGAACTCGCCAATCTGCTTGCCCTCGATCGAGAACACACGCATGGACAGTTTGGGTTTGTAGTCCGCCAGGTCAGAGACATCGGGCAGTTGGGGGTAGGCCATGGCCAGCGCCACGGCAACGACCAACAGACCCGCCAACAGACCCGCAGCCAGCAAACCCAGACTCCAACTGAAAAAACCGATCAGCAGACCTGCCAGGGGCGAACGCGTGCCGTGAGGCTCAAGCGAGGGAGTGCGTGGTGGGTCGGGAGGTATGCGGGTGGCCATAGCGTGCACTGCAGGATGCAGTGCTCAGTGTGTGATGGGTGATTGTAAAAAATTACCAGGCTTGGACATCCGAAACAGGGACGATGGACACAGCCTTCAATAGTATCAAAGCATTCGTTTCGACAGTGGGCCTGATATGTTTCAACCATTCTCCTTGATGATGCGCCGGGTGCTGCGGTGTGCCCGGCACAGGATGCAACGCTGGGCAAGCTTGGCGATCCATCGTCTGCTTCGTGGTGTGAGCGTCCCGGTGCAGGTCGGGGTGTTGCTGCAGCAAGAGGGCTGGCACAGGGTCCTGCACGATCCTGGCGCGTCGGGGTTGCATACCCACCACCCAAGCCTTGAACAGGCTGCGTTGGCCGCGGCGCAATATCAAGCGTGGGCAACTGATGCGCAGTCGGAACGGTTGAGCTTGCAGCCTGGGCTGGTCTCTGGGGCGTGGCCACCCGACCTGCTGACAGGCTGGCGCAGGGCTTTGCAGGACGTTCACAACAGCCTGCCCAACCGCCCCTGTCACCTGACACTGGCCTGGCCAGACGACCTGCTGTGGACAGGTGCGATCACGCTGTCGGGCCCGCTCTCGCAGGCCGAGGTGCCTTCGTTGCTGGAGCAGGAGTTAGCCCTGGCGTTGCCAGTTCCCATCGACCAGGTGGCCTGGGATGCCCGACCCCTCGCTCAGCCGGGGGACAGGCCGTCGGACCGAGGAGCCTGGCAAACCCTGTTGTCCTGGCTGAGGGGTCGGTTGGGACCCGCAATGGGTCACCAGTTGGCCTCATCAGGGCACAGCCACCAAGATGCAGTCTGGCAGTGCTGGGCGATACCCCGCGCCTTGGCCCATCACATCGGCGCGGTGGGACGACAACTGGGTTGGGCCAGCGTGGGCATCGAACCGCGTTCGGTATCGGTGCAGCGGGCCACGGCGTTGTGGCCTCCACAGGCAGACCCCTTGAATGCAGAGGTCTCGATTCAAGGGGCTCCCTCGCCTGAGGCGCTGGCGACATGGGGGGCCGCGTATCGTCCGCCGCAGCAGGCGCCGGATTTGCTGCGCGGTCATCGAGGGGGTTGGCTGTTGCGGGGTTCGTTGAAGGCACGAGGGTGGTGGCCTGGGTTGCTGGCTTGGGGACTGGCTGCAGGGGCAGGCTACGCGCTGGGTGGCGTGGTCCACGAGCGCTGGGCGCGTGAGCATGAGGCATGGGCACAACGCCTGCGACAGTTACAGGCCATCGAGCAAGCACGGCAGGCGAATCGTCAGGCGCGGGATCAAGCCCGATGGCAGCACCAGGCGCACCAGGCACAAGTGACATACAACCAGCGCTTTGCGCAGGTTTTGCAAGGCTGGGCCTCCACCGTCCCCGAGGGCGTGCGCTGGCAGCAATTCAGCTTGCGGCCTCGTGTCATCGAATTGCAAGGGCAGGCGCAGGACGCCGAGAGCTTTACCCGCTGGATGGACCAGTGGCCGCAGGCCTTGCTAGCGGGAGGACAACACCAAGTCCACTGGCAACCTGAAGCACCCAGTGTCCAGCCGGTACAGGTGCCTTCTGCCTTGGGGGTGCGTGTGCAAGTGTCCTGGAACGCTGCGCAGAAAGTGACCGAATGAGCGACTCGACCCGCGGCTTGATGGCGGTCTCGGTGACGAACTCTACGAACGCGATCGAACCCGATCCACCGCACAGGGCTTGGACGGCAGGACGCCAACGCCTGTTCCGTGTGGCGTGGAGCTGGGGGTTACTGCTGACCCTGGCTGTTGCCATCGGCGGGTGGACTCGAGTGTCGTCAATATGGGCTGGGTTGATGGAAACTCGGGCGGCGGCGCAGGCACTTGAGCAGCAGCTGAGTGCGCATGAGCCTGCAGACAGGGCTCTGTCTCAGTCCACCCTTGGGCAGGCGGCGGTCCTTGAACGTCCAGTCCAGTCCCATGACGACATGTCGGCCTTGGTGCGCTGGCATGAATTGTTGCGAGAGCATCGGCTGAGCGATTGGTATGGTCGATCGGTGCCAGCCGCGTCTTCCACGCAGCAAGACCGTGCTGAGGCTGGTGCGCTGTGGCGACTCGACGGGGTGGCCAGCTACGAGCAGGGGGTGGGTTTGATCCATGCCATGGCACGCCGATTCCCGCGGTTGGTTCTGCTGCACGTGCAGGTCCAGCAGTCGCTTGCGACCGAGCTCTTGCAGTGGCGCCTGGAGTTGCGCTGGTCTGCACCCTTGCCGGCAATGCCTCAGCGATGGCCAGCCGGCGAGATCTTGGCGGTGGCTCACTCGGTCAATCCCTTTGCAGGCCATCGCCTGTCCCTGTACGAGCGCTCCGTGCCAGCCATGGACACCCGCCCGAAACCACCCGTGGTCGATGCGAACCACGTGTTGCCCAGGGCGCCTCTGAAAGACATCCGTCTGATCGGCGTGGTGGCACAAGACGAGGAACGGGTGGCGTTGGTGACATGGACCTCAGCGCCCACGGACCCGGTGCCACCGTCAGGGCGTGGCTCGTCTGTTCCCGTATCCCATCGGGTGCAGAGGGGGCAAATACTGGGGGTTGAGCGGATTCAGGTGGTGGCGATTGAGCCGCAGGCGTTGGTGCTGCAAGCCGCGCGGCAGGCCAGCAGCGGGCACAGGGAGGGACCCCGTGAGGTGCTGTCCATGGCCGATGGGCCCGACTCGCTGACCGCGCAAGAGGGCCTGCGTCCATGAAATCAGGTGACTGGACTGCGTGGTCGGGTCCCTCGGGCGTGGGCTCTCGGGCACTGCGCGCCCTGGCCGTGTCGGTGCTGTTTGCCTGGATGGCCAGCCTCTCGGCAGTGAGGGCTGGGGCTGAGGAGGTCACGCCGGATGTGGGGGAAGAACCTCGGCGCCTGTCCATGCAATTTCACGCGGTGGACATTCGCGCTGCGCTGGCGACGATTGCCGAGTTCTCTGGGGTCAATATCGTGGCCTCGGACAGTGTCAGTGGCCACATCACCTTGCGTTTGCAGCGTGTGAGCTGGCCGGTGGCACTGGAGACCATTCTGCAGGCCAAAGGGCTGGCGCAGCGGCGACAGGACGGTGTGATCTGGGTTGCGCCGCGTGCTGAGATCACGGCGCGAGAGCGACAGGATTACGAGCATCGCGCGGCCGTCCAGCAACTCGAGCCGGTTCAAACCCGATCGTTTCAACTCAACTATGCCAAGGCCTTGGATGTGATGACCCATTTGCTGTCGCCTGCAGCCGGTGGTGGCTTCGGGGGCGGTTCATGGGGAGGGTCATCTGCTGGGTGGGGTACTGGCTGGGGGGCCATGGGCGGATACGCCAGCGGTGCGGGTGCTGCGATGATGGGGCTGGGTACAACGGGCAGCCTGGGTGCGCCAGCCGGCGCCCTGATGGGAGGAACGGTGGGACAGGACGCGGGGACAACGGTCCCTGTTGTGCCTGGTTCGCCGGCCATGTCGGCCATGCCGCCCTGGTCGGTGGGGAACCCTCGACTGGCCAGTGGAGGCGGCGCCCTGTCGCACGGGCATCCGCGTTTCCTGAGCGCTCGCGGTGTGGCCCTGGCCGAACCCCGAACCAACCAGTTGTTTGTGACCGATGTGCCGTCCCGGTTGGACGCTGTGCAGCGCATGCTCGCGCAGGTGGACGTGCCGCTGCGTCAGGTGATGATCGAAGCCCGCATCGTGGAGGCGGGGGACAGCTTTGCACGCAGTCTGGGTGCGCGTCTGGCCGCGGTGGATGTTTCGGGTCGACGCAGTCAGGCTGGTAATAACGCCAACACAGCGATTGCCAACACACGCCTGGAGGGGCAAGGCGACAAGACCCCTGATGTCAGCGGGCAATTGCTCAACCTGCCTGCCGCCTCGCTGGCGGGACAGGACCCCGGTGCGCTGGCGTTCTCGTTTTTCAATGCTGCGCGAACGCGCTTGCTGGCCGTGGAGTTGTCGGCCCTGGAATCCGAGGGACAGGGCCGTGTGGTGTCCAACCCGCGCGTCGTCACCGCGGACCAGGTCAAGGCCGTGATTGAACAGGGAACCGAATTGCCTTACCAGGCCACCACGGGCAACGGGGCACACTCGATTTCGTTTCGCAAGGCCAACCTGCGACTGGAGGTCACGCCGCAAATTACCCCGGAGGGCGGCATCATCCTTGAGGTGGACCTGAGCAAGGACAGTGTGGGCCAATTGACACCAGCGGGTTTCGCGATCGACACCAAGCACCTGAGCACCCAGGTGCTGGTGGATGATGGGGGCACGGTGGTGATCGGTGGCATTTATGAAACCAGCGACTCCGGACAACATGCGCGGCTACCCTGGCTGGGTCGATTGCCCCTGGTGGGGGCGCTCTTTGGCAATCGGCAGCACAAGCGCCAGAAGCAAGAGCTGCTGGTGTTCCTAACCCCTAAAATGCTTTCCCAGCGTGCATCAGCACCTTAGGAAGGTTTTTGAGTGTTGGTTTTGGTCGGGTTGCCCGGGAGTGGCAAGTCCACCGTGGGGCGTCAACTCGCCCGACGGCTGAATATCCCCTTCGTGGATTCGGATCACGCCGTCGAGGAGCGTTTAGGCTGCTCGATTCGCGAGTACTTCGAGCGCGAGGGGGAGGACCGTTTTCGCGACATCGAGTCTGAGGTGCTCGATGACCTCACCCGCCACCACCGGGGTGTGCTCGCCACGGGCGGTGGTTCGGTGTTGCGTGCCATCAACCGTGAACGCCTGCACGAGCGTGGTCGTGTGTTCTACCTGCGCTCCTTGCCTGAGGATGTGTTCCGTCGACTGCGTCACGACCGCACCCGTCCCTTGCTCCAGGTGTCCGACCCCCTCAAGCGGTTGCGGGATTTGTTCGAGGTGCGCGACCCGTTGTACCGCGACACCGCGCATCATGTGATTGAAACCGCTCGTCCCACGGTGGGAGCGCTGGTGCAACTCATCTTGTCGCACCTGGAGTTATCGTCTGAGCCTGACGCATCAGGGACATCGAGTGCTACCGATGCGTCCTGAACCTGTTGAGACACGGTGGTGAAACGCTGATGCATCGCATGACCCTCGTCGCTTTCTTGCCCCTCATCTTTGCCTCCTGTTTGGATTTGTCATGACGCCTACCCCAGCATCTTCCAGCGCCTCGGTCGACATCCAACTGGGGGACCGCAGTTACCCCATTGTGATCGGCGCGGGGTTGATCGATCGACCGTCAACCTGGGAGGGCTTGCCAAGCGCCGCCAGCGCGCTCATTGTGACCAACGATGTGGTGGGGCCGCTGTACCTTGAGCGCTTGCAGAGGGCCTTGCAGCCCCATTACGCACGCGTGCTGCACATTGTGCTGCCCGATGGTGAGGCCTACAAAACCTGGGAAACCCTCAACCGCATTTTTGATGTGTTGCTGGGCCAAGCCTGCGATCGCAAGACCGTGCTGTTTGCGCTGGGTGGGGGCGTGATCGGGGACATGACCGGTTTTGCTGCCGCTTGTTACATGCGCGGTGTGCCCTTTGTGCAGGTGCCGACCACCTTGCTCGCGCAGGTTGATTCATCCGTGGGTGGCAAAACCGCGGTGAACCACCCGATGGGCAAGAACATGATCGGCGCGTTCTACCAACCGTTGCGTGTGGTGTGCGACCTGGATACGCTACAGACCTTGCCCTCGCGTGAACTCAGCGCCGGGCTGGCCGAGGTGATCAAGTACGGCCCTATCCACGACATGGCGTTTCTGGACTGGATCGAAGCCAATCTGGATCTGTTGCTAGCGCGCGATGCCTCGGCTTTGGCCTGGGCTGTGCGCCGCAGCTGCGAAATCAAGGCTGAAGTGGTTGGGCAGGACGAGCGTGAGTCCGGGCTGCGGGCGATTCTGAACTTTGGCCACACCTTCGGTCACGCGATTGAGGCGGGCCTGGGCTTTGGCGCCTGGTTGCATGGCGAGGCGGTGGGCTGCGGTATGTTGATGGCGGCGCGTTTGTCCGAGCGGCTCGGCTATGTGGACGCTGCCTTTGTGGGACGACTGACGTCGTTGGCGCGTCGTGCCGGTTTGCCCACCGTGGGACCGGCGCTGGGGGCACACAGCTACCTGGAACACATGCGAGTCGACAAGAAGGCGCAGGATGGTGATATCCGCTTCGTGTTGATACAGCGCCCTGGTCAGGCCGTGGTCCAAGGTGCTCCGGATGCGCTGGTGGCCGAGGTGATCGAGCAAAGCTGTCGAAGCTGATCGACCCATGTCATACGCTGGCAGTTCCTGGACATCGAAGTTTGTTGCGATCACGGGCGCGTGCCACGGATGACGCACCTGACCCCAACGCATCCCGGTCTGGCCGCCCACGCCTGCGATCCGGCTCACTCACGCGGTCGACGCCATGCCGAGCCTGAAGCGCCCACCCGCAGCGCCTTTCAGCGCGACCGTGATCGCATCGTGCACTCCACCGCGTTTCGCCGTTTGGTCTACAAGACGCAGGTATTTTTGAACCATGAGGGTGATCTTTTTCGGACCCGGCTGACGCATTCCCTGGAGGTCGCGCAGTTGGGACGGTCGATGGCCCGTGCCCTGGGGTTGAATGAGGATCTGGTGGAGGCCATTGCATTGGCACACGACCTGGGGCACACGCCCTTTGGTCACGCTGGTCAAGATGCGCTCAACGAATGCATGGCCGAGCACGGAGGCTTTGAGCACAACCTGCAAAGTTTGCGCGTGGTGGATGAACTCGAAGAACGCTATCCGGCGTTCAATGGACTCAACCTCAGCTTTGAAACCCGCGAGGGCATTCTCAAGCACTGTTCGCGCCGCAACGCAGAGCGGCTGAATGCGGGTGAACCCAAGGGGGTGGCCCAACGATTCCTGGACAACACACGTCCCAGCCTGGAGGCGCAGTTGTGCAACCTGGCCGACGAAATCGCCTACAACGCCCACGATATCGACGATGGGGTGCGCTCGGGCTTGCTGTCCCTGTCGCAGTTGCAAGCGCTGGAACTGGTCGAGCGGTATCGCCATCAGACGGTGCGCGAATACCCGGCCTTGCAGGGGCGGCGCCTGCTCTATGAAACCATCCGTCGCATGCTCAGTGACCAGGTGTACGACGTCATTGATGCCACGCGTTTGGCCATTGCGCAACACGGGGTACATTCCCTGGAGGCTGTTCGGGCTGCGCCTGCGCTGGTGTGTTTCAGTGCACCGATGCGCGAGCAGTCGCACGAGCTCAAACGTTTTCTCTTTGCCAATTTGTACCGACATCCGCAGGTCATGCAGACCACCGAGCAGGCTCGGGACGTGGTGCGGGATTTGTTCGAGGCGTATGTCCGTAGCCCACACGAAATGCAGACCGATTT
>JACCDG010946278.1_pt1 | contig 24965 bp, 20 predicted proteins | sample 7442471 | NCBI WGS metagenome assembly JACCDG01 (sample SAMN15323444, study PRJNA562643) | freshwater metagenome | isolation source: river surface water | place: USA:Blue River Watershed | collected 2017-08-17 | reverse complement strand
TCTGGAGGTGCTACTGGACCAACTGGACCAACTGGTGAAGCTGGTGTTACTGGACCAACTGGTGAAGCTGGTGTTACTGGACCAACTGGTGAAGCTGGTGTTACTGGACCAACTGGTGAAGTTGGTGCTACTGGACCAACTGGTGAAGTTGGTGCTACTGGACCAACTGGTGAAGTTGGTGCTACTGGACCAACTGGTGAAGCTGGTGCTACTGGACCAACTGGTGAAGCTGGTGTTACTGGACCAACTGGTGAAGTTGGTGCTACTGGCGAAACAGGTGCTACTGGACTAACTGGTGAAGTTGGTGCTACTGGACCTACTGGAGCAAATGGATTAAACGGTGCATTTACTGTTGGATGGACTTATGCAAATGATCCTATAACTGCTAATGAAACATTTTCCGCAAACACTAGCAATGTAAATAGCATATCTTCTTTTGATTTTGCATACACATCTTACCAAGGAATTAATAGCGAGTTTTTCTTCAATAAATTAACTGATTGGGTTCTTACACAAGGAAATGTTGCAACATTAACATTCACTGATGTGAGTAATGCGGTTATTTATGGAACATATTCGGTTACAAGCATAACATATTCAGGATCTCCCTTACAAAAATATACTGTTGCAGTTAGCTTTGTGTCTGGAAGTGCGGGATCACTTACTATTGGCAATAATTGTGTGTTTTCTTTTGCATTCAATGGACCAACAGGAGCTACTGGAGATGTAGGAACAACAGGTGCTACAGGTCCAATAGGTGAAGTAGGAGCTACTGGTGCTGAGGGTGTAACAGGACCTACTGGGGAAGTCGGTGCAACTGGTGCTACAGGACCTACAGGTCTCCTTTCAATTTCAGGCCAACAATACAGTGATTACATTTTCTGGGATGACATTAACTCAGTATGGGCAACGGAAGGATCTACAATTCACATTGGTCAATATGCCGGTGTGAATGGGCAAGGTCTAGGAGCCGTAGCCATTGGCTCCGATGCAGGCAATTACTATCAATCCACTTATTGTATTGCAATTGGTCAAGAGGCCGGTTTTGAATACCAGGGTGCCTACAATCCCGTCTATCCTAACTATAGCTCTCCCACAATTGCAATTGGTTACCAGGCGGGGTATTCTAGTCAGCACACGGGAGCTGTGGCAATAGGTACCTCGGCCGGTTATTCCTCACAGGGTATGGTGGCCGTTGCAATTGGTGATTATGCAGGCAAGGATTTCCAGGGCACTGGTGCTGTAGCCATCGGTCCTTCTGCCGGTCTGAGTTTCCAAGGCAAGGGCTCCGTGGCCATCGGTGATACGACTGCCATCATGTTCCAGGGTTCCAACAGTGTGGCTATTGGTCCTCTAGCTGGCTTTGAGTCTCAGGGTTCCTCTGCTGTTGCGATCGGTGATGGTGCAGGCCGCTCATCCCAGGGCTATCAGAATGTGGCAATTGGTTCGGCAGCAGGCTATTATCTCCAGAGTTCCTATAGTGTGGCTGTGGGTGCTAATGCGGGTTTCTGGGATCAAGGTGCTCGCGCCACTGCTGTAGGTAACTCAGCTGGCTTTTCCTCCCAATCGGAATATGCGGTTGCTGTTGGACAAGGTGCTGGTGCCTGGTATCAGGCTGAGGCTGCCATTGCCCTCGGTAATACAGCTGGTTATTCCTCACAAGGGTTTGAGGCCATAGCAATTGGTGTAGAAGCGGGTATGAGTAACCAGGGTTCCAATGCAATTGCCATTGGTTCCAGAGCTGGTATGACTGGCCAAGCTGCCAACAGTATTGTGCTGAATGCCAGCGATATCGCCTTGAATGGCACAACTGCCTCAGCACTCTACATCAATCCCATTCGTGTGGATAATGCTTTTGCGGATGGTTACTTGACCTACAATTCCACGACAAAGGAGGTAATCTACAACGCCGGTGGATCCATTGCAAGCAGTGACCCTGCTGTGCTTCTATATTCTCTTAGTACAACCACCGGTATGCAATATGGCGGAAGCACCTACACACTGGCCTGCACAGAGGCCGAGGAATCTCTGGGTGGTCTAACGGGATATGATGCAGCAACTGGCCGATTCACAAATACTACCTCGCGGATTATGTCGGTGCTTGTGGAGGCCCAGATTGCCGCTGAACAGGGCAACTGGTCCGTGGACTTCCGTAAATACAATGGGACAGTGGATGCCTCCGCCTGGACTTCCTACATCAATGGAACAAACTATGTGAATTCCTTCACTCATTCTGTAATTCTGCGGCCGGCCGATTATGTGTATGTGAATTACGCGATCATAGGACCTTCCACATTTACCCTGAGCTCCCAACAAACTCAACTCCAATTTACGAGGCTCTAAATAGAAAAGTATGGCCGATCCGGCAATTTATGCAAACAGTTTTACAGTTATAGGACCAACAGGCGAACATGTTGGTGCTATGACATCCCTTAATGGGAAAGTGATAATAACGAACTTTGACGGCTCTTCCGGCTCAACAGGACCGACTGGTGATATGGGATCAACTGGAAATAGTGGATCCACTGGTGCAACTGCCCATCACCTATTTTGGCATTGTATATGCAGGTGATAACTCCACAACTTACACAATCACCTTACAGGACTCCGCGAATACGGTCGTGCATACTTTTTCAATAGGAACACCGGCACTTTCCAACACGAAATATCTTTATGAATTAGTGTTGGGAACACCGATTACTAAGAGCTCCTAGCGTCTCTTAAGCGGTGTATTAGGAACTAATCCTACTAACAAAACTATGACTGTATATACTATTATGATTGGATGTAATTAAAATAGCATGGAAGGAATAGAAACTTCATGTCTACTTTCTATGCACAAGAGTTTAATGTCCTCGGACCAACAGGCGACCTTGTTGGTACGATAACAACTAGTGGAAACAAAATAAATATAACTAACTTTGATGGTCCTTCCGGCGCAACTGGACCTACAGGTCCTGCTGGATCGGCATCTGGCACAGGGGCCACTGGGCCTACTGGTCCTGAATTTCTAACAACCGGTTCAGCATATGGTGATTACCTGTTTTGGAGTACAAACACCTGGATTGCAGGGACTTCCGAAGTAAACATTGGTGCAGATGCGGGCAAAGTGAATGGAGGTGCTCGTAGAATTGCAATTGGTGTGCAAGCGGGTGAAAGCAATCAGGGTGGTTCTGCAATCGCCATTGGATTCAATGCGGGTAGAACAGATCAAACTGCGTTAGCTGTTGCAATGGGCATAAGTGCCGGTGAATCCACACTCGGTAATAGTGCCATAGCCATTGGTGCCTATGCTGGTCAGTATGGAAAAAATGCAACAGGGAATATTGCAATCGGTTGGTATGCTGGAAATGCAATGCAATCCCAGAGTGGCATTGCAATTGGCCAAGAAGCTGCCTACATTGAGCAACAGCAATTTGCAACAGCCCTTGGGTTTCAGGCTGGTAATTCTAACCAGGGAGCCAATGCCGTTGCTATCGGATTCCAGGCAGGTGCTAGTAGCCAACATGCCAATACAATTGTAATAAATGCCCAAAACACCGAACTAAATACTACACAGTCTGACAGTGTATTTATGGCTCCTGTGCGTGCCGATGCAACACCATTAACTGTTTTATTTTACAATTCAATAACGAAGGAGATAACATATGGTGCAGGAGGTGCTGGAGCTACAGGAGCTACAGGAGCCAATGGATCAACAGGGGCTACTGGCCCGACAGGAGCTACAGGTTCCACAGGAAGTATAGGTTCTGCTGGAGCTACAGGACCCACAGGACCCACAGGCAGTTCAGGTGCTACTGGAGCTGCAGGCGATACAGGTGCTGAGGGAGCAACAGGCACAGCGGGCATTAATGGGGCCATTTCCTCTCGTTGGAGCTTCAGTGCAGGAAGTGTGCCCCCACAAGCTAATAATTTTTATTCTCAAAATAGCGGATTTTCTACAGAAACCAGCACTCCCAACATTACTGTTATACAATTTAATGATACCGATCAATTTGGAAATAATACAAATGGCCTAGCACAAGTGCTTGATACTGCCATTTCTGGCAGTAAAATATATGTAAGTGTAAGTGACCAAGCAAATGCAGCCAATACATATTTATACGAAGTTACGGATGTAAATGTGGGTAGTGGTTCGTGGGATATTGCTGTAACACCTCTGGCAGGTGCAACATATGATGTGTCTGTGCCGGATCAAATTGTATTTAGTTTTTCTATTGGAGGAGGTGCAACAGGAGCAACTGGCATCGGTTTTGCGCCGCGCACATTTACATCCGATGATGTACCTACAAATCTTGTAGTTGGCGACGGTCCTACACAATTTGGTGTAAACTCAGATCCTCAGGCATGGGCAGATGGTCAATATGTAACTTTCTCGGACCAAAACTCGGATGTTGTATATACAGGTCAGCTATATACTGTATTTATTACAGCAAATATTTGGGCGTTTGGATTAACACAAATTACAGCTGTATCCGGTAGTTCAGTGGCTCCACTATCCTCCAATTGGCTTATGGAGTTTGCAGCAGCACCAGCGGGACCTACAGGACCTACAGGTGATCAAGGTCCTCAAGGAGATACTGGTCCACAAGGGGATCCAGGCCCACAGGGTGATCCTGGTTTGCAGGGAGATCCAGGTCCACAGGGACTACAAGGCGATGCTGGTCCACAGGGACCACAAGGAGATCCTGGTGTGCAAGGAGTGGATGGTGCAACCGGACCCACTGGACCCACTGCCCAAATTTCCAACATATCCTCTACCCGCGTCTTAACCGCCGTAGATGACGGAACAGTCCTTGCCGAGACGAATCTGACCTTTGATGGATCCACGCTCTTCGCGGCAGCCAACATCGTGCCTACTACTGATAACATCTACACACTCGGAACTTCCACACAACGCTGGAATCACCTCTTTGTCGGCCCAGGTTCCATAAGCATTGGTGATGCCGTGTTGGGAGCTACTGGAACCGCCATCACTGTATCCGGAAGTATTTTGCCACCTGCAAATGGTGAGTACAGTCTTGGAGCCACTGGAACACGATGGAAAGATATCTACGTGGAATCGGGATCACTGAAGATCGCTGGACCTACTGGCGCCACACAAGATGCTACACTCGGATCCGATCTTGCTGGAATTGCCTATACAGAACTCGGATTTGCATCCCCCTTCGTGAATGTTGGACCCGCGATTAGCACAACGCAAGCAGTCGGTGGCTGGAAAATAGGACCCACTGGAACTGTTGGGACTACCGGATTTGATTTAATTGTTCAAGAAAATACCTTTGCAGGCCCTACAGGTCCCGCCTACTCCCTCATCAAAAATCCGGTTGCCAAAGCACTTGGTCATGTTCTCACAGTTGATATTGTAAATGGAAGCGATTCCACAGCTGCCACATATCCCTACACATATCCATTCCAAACGATAACAAATGCGCTGGCTACTGCCATAAGTGGTGATACAGTATTTGTATATCCTGGCACCTATAATGAATCCATTGCCATTCCTTCAGGAGTGGCCCTGCGTGGAATCAATGTACATACAGTCATTGTGCAAAAAACCGGTGTTACTACAAACACAACACTTGTGACTCTCAATTCCAATTGTCGCATTGAAGATCTTACAATGAACCTAACATCAGCGACGAATGGAGTTGTTCTTAAAGGCATTGATGTTGTTGGAGATGCCGCAAAAACCTCCAAGATTCGCACCGCCGTTGTTAATGTATCCTCTACCGCAACAGGCACAGCATCCGTGTATGGTATATATTCTGCTGGCACTTCTGTAATCACATATGGCAGTTCTGACACAATTCGGTCATGCACAGTAAATGTAGGATATTCTGGAACTGGTGGGATAGCCCGTGGCATTTATGTAGCCGGTGCAAATAGATTCTGCACTCGTGATGTAAATATTTATGTGCATGATACCATATTTCCAACAAATGAAAACATAATAGGTGTGGAGACGGCACATGCATCCGCAATTGCACAATTGAAAACCACTTCTGTATACGGAGCAAAGGCGGATATATCCCAGACTCTGGGCACAATTATAATTGGAAGTGGTGTAGATTTAGTCAATAATAGCGCAAATAGTCGTGGATTTACGGTAGATTCCAATCCTGCAACAATTACCTTTGGAGCAGTTGGAAATTTTAAATCCAATGTGCTTACACCGAATGGATATTTACTACCAGGGACATTGCCAACCTCTGCAGTCGTTTCTGATATTTGTCACATTCCCTTCTATAAAACTACTATTGTGCATGCATGCGATTTCGCAACAACTATTCCTTTTACAGGCGGCGATCATACACATATAACCATTGTGAAATATAACTCGTCATACACAACCTCAACACAAATGTACACCGTGGAATTAAATGCAACAAGTAGTCTTGTTTATGTGGATGGTGTATCATCTTTTACATTTTATGAAGGAGATAATTTATCTGTGAATTTATCCACGAATGTAACGACAACAAATGTCAATGCAGTTCAGGCAAAACTCTATCTTTATTAGAATGGCGGCACAGATCTATGCATCTAATATTGCAATACTTGGTCCTACAGGCATTGTAGGGACTATTTCAGGTTCGGCGGATCATATTATGATTCCGAACCTGCTTGGAGGGGCTACAGGACCTACAGGTGCTCTGGGTCCCACGGGACCCTACGGATTTACAGGATTTACGGGTCCAACTGGTGAACAAGGTCCCACAGGTCCCACAGGTCCCACAGGTGCGATTGGCATACAAGGATCTACTGGTTCTGTTGGCTCCACAGGTCCCACAGGAAACCAAGGAGCAACAGGCACCATGGGTCCAACAGGTGCCACCGGCACCCAAGGCCATACTGGTCCCACGGGCAGCCAAGGACCCACAGGGACAGGCGCCAATGCTGCCGCAACCGTCTATGCCAACTCCATCAATAGTGTTGTCGTTATCACAATCCTTACAGCCTCCTCCGCAATCTATGGCGGATCCGGCAATTTCGTAGCCATTCCCGAGTCCACCAATTACAATCCTTCAGCTTACGGATATGTTCTGACCGCTGCCCATGTGGTAGTGGATCCAGGCACAAACCAGATATGCAATGACATTTGGATCCATACCACTTATCCAACCAACATTTCCTACAAAGTCAATGGCACCTCTGTGCGCGTTATGGGTGTAGATAAAATTGCCGATGTGGCCCTGTTACGCATTGACGGTGCCTCCTTTCCCCCGCTATCCTATAAAGACTCCCGCAATGCCCTATCCGTTGGGGATCCTATCAATATTATTGGTTACCCCCTACTGGATGACATACAGTCTATAACCCGTGGTGTTGTTCGCGACTACAAGTTTTCTGATAGTTCCACACCCGAGTCTATTTTTACAGATGCCTCCATTTATGGCGGTAACAGTGGTGGTCCCGTAATTGCGGATGATGGATATCAAGTCGGTATATTGTCATGGGGTCTCAGTGGACTTGAAAATATGAATGGCGCAGTTGCCTCTTACTTGTTTAAGCCCATAATACAATATTTTTGCGATAATTATGCTGGATCCCCCGTAAATTTTCCCAAAGGATATCTAGGCATCAATTACGCCTATGTGGATGCAACACTTCCCATGTTTTATAGCAATCGCGTGATTGAGGGTATTCGCATAACTGGATTTGATCCGACTGTGCCCAAAAACTTCAATTTCTATGACATAATTACCCAGATAGGTGCCGAACGAATTGGACAACTCAACTCGCAATATCCTTTCTTCACGGCGGTACATCTCACGCGCCCAACATCCACCCTGCAAGTTAAATATATTTCTTTCGTGAGTTCCACAAATTCCTACAATGCAACCGAAAGTTCCACTATTGTAACGGCATCGGTATTCAATCCGGCAGCGGATGTCCTATTTTCATCCTATCATTCCAAACCGCTCCCGTGGCCTGAGGGTGTTTCATTCCCTACAAACTCTTCCACCTAATCAAACGCCCATTCACCATGGAGTATCCCCGGCCGAATTGGACAGCATCCATAGCTTCCAACATTGATATCTCAGGTGCTCCCTCTCTTGCCGTAGGGCCCGCCGACGAAGTGTATTTTGCCGTGGCCGCAACAGGCACATTCGGCACTCTGGTACCCACAAGCACCTATGATATAGTTGTAGGATGTTATGGTGGTGACGGAACGCTCCAATGGTTATTTCGCGACTCCTCACTTGTGAGCGGGTCCAATGATTCACAGCCCCAGTTAGTTCTCGGACTCAGTGGTGAAGCTTATCTCGCTTTTGTTACCCCTGGGGCGATTCCAGGTCGCAGTAACGGTGCCGATGTTCCCAGTCTATGTGGGAATTGTGGGGCTACCGCGGGACGCCAAGACATTGTCTTAGCACGCCTGGATGGCGTAACAACCGCCACCCCTTCCTCGCTTCCAACAGTTGCCTGGCGCGTCCAAGATGCTTACCTGAATTCGTGTAATAACGAGACGGCTCTTCGTCTGCATTTTGATCGTGTTGGAAATCAACTATTCATTGTATATCAAACAAGTGGCGCAACACTCTGTAATGTGGCTGTGGGTACACCGAATGTAGTTGTGGTAGCCTTTGCACCTGCAGGGTTTTTAACCTGGTCCTATCAGGATGCTCTTATGAATTCCACGGGTTCCAACACAGCTCCTGCTATCGCCACCGATTCCTTGGGGGGTGTGTATATGGCCTATGAACATACTGCCGCGGTGGCGGGCGGAGGTGCTATGCAGGGAGCCAAGGATGTAGAGGTCGTGCGGCTTCGGTTGGAGGGGTCGCCTGTGCGTGTGGTGCGCGACTGGATCCTTTCAGCCACGGTGAACATTAATTCCACGGGCACAAATGCACAACCGGCACTTGCCTGCGACATTTCCCGAAATATTGTGTATTTAGCATTTACGGCGACGGCCGCCGTTCCTGGCGGCCAAAAAACCGCCACAGGTTCCGATATTGTGTTTGCGTCTATCAACAGGAACGGAACCCTGAATTGGCTTCTGCAACAACCGGAATATAATGAGGTTACCTACAGGTATTCCTCTATTGATGCGCCCCTTTTATCGCTTGATGAGTATGGCAATGTATTTATGGCGGCCCATGCAGTCAATGAAATCACCGGAAATGACCAGATTGTTATGATAAAAATAAATCCAGGCACAGAGACTGGTTGGTATTTTCGCATAGATTTGGCGAATGTCTATCGCTCCTACATCCCCGCCGCGGATTATGAGACGCCGTTTCAGGCTGTGTTGGCAACCTCGGCGTATTCGGTGCCAGGAATCACTATTTATGCGGGCCAGCTATATGTTGGATTTGTGCGATATGCTACAGCAACCCTGTATATTGTGGGACTTGCGCAACCCCTCAACTATCTGGAATACAATGCACAAGAATATATGCGATCCTTTACGGGTATTTGTTCCTCGGTGCGGTCCGTGTAAAAAACGGGACTATTTACGATTCACGACTCACGATTACTGCCAACGGTCCATAATTTCGCAAAGAGTTGCGAGCAAACGGGCACCGGAATCCTCCCAACTCGTGCCAAACACCACAACACTTACATACTCCTCCACCAAGAATGGAAAGATCTCGTCGCATGTTTGAAACATCTGACAAGGTCCACTTACTTCCGGAATGTGCTGAATTCCGAGGCCACCAGAACGGGCTAGCCAATACAGATTCGCCTTCTTGAGACCCTCAATCTCCTCATAGGATCGTTCGCGCTCCAATGGCACAATGCAGATTTGGTCACCCATCCGAATGTAGGCCTCGCGCACAAACTGTGTTAGGAAACGACGGGGGACAATGCCCTCTACAAAGAATCGCTTCTCCACTTGTTTTGTTGTTCCACCGACCTGACATGCCGTTGGAATGAAACCAATACGATTTAATTGAAGAAGGTGGTCCAAGAATGCGGTTGGTAGCTCAGGCAAGGAGCCGAAATTATAGGCGGTGGCCGTAAGATCTCCGCGAAGAAAGGCTTCCGTGGCATCCTGTAATTCCTGAATCGTCTTCACCTTCTCAAAGGTGTTATGAGATGCTTGCATGTAGGCAACTTCGGAACTCGTGGCAGACACACCACTCTGGGTGCTCTCAAAAGTCTCAACGCGATGAAAGGGCATTTTGGATGATTATGCCAAAAAACACAGGGAAGTTGTCGTCAATTTTCGGGTTTGGTAATCTAGGAATAAAAGACCCGTCGCAACCCATAACACCGAATACACTTCTCCAAATGCCGCTTACACTCATAACATGGCTCCGAATTCTTCAAATCTCCCGTTCTACCAACACGAATCACGACGAGCGTTGCACCCTGTAATTTCCGAATATCTCCCACTGCCTTGAGTGCCGCCCTCTCAGCATGAATCATGCATCCAGAGAATCCTGCACCCAGGGATCGTGATCCTACTTTATTGATGGCCATGGCCAATAATGTTTGACGGGGTCCAAACACAAATGCCATATGCACATGTGTTTTATGCCGCTTGTAAAGCGACTTGGACATATCCTCTGCATAATGCGCGAAATCCTCGCGCGTAAAAGGCGGCATTGGAAAGAAAGGAAGTTACTGAAAGACGGACATAACGGACTTTAGACCACACGGCTGCCTGAAATGGCCAAGAGTTCTCTTCAATTTTTGAAGAGATGGAACATCCCATAGGAAATCCCCGCTCCCAACATACCTCCTCCTAGTGTCTGCGCGAGCGTGTGGCATCGTTTATGCATTCGTGCCCATATCATTGCTGCCGTGGCAATTCCACCCATAATTGCCGTAAGGGGATGCGGCCATAGTATGTATGCACCCATCCAGAATGCCACTGTTGTGGCAGTATGTCCAGACGGAAATCCTGGGGTGCCTTCCTGTGGACCGTTGCGATTCCAGGTGTCACAATCCCGCGCTCCCGCGGGTCTTGCGCACCAATCCAGCATGCCAAGGGCGACCGTGGTGCGTTTCAGGAGTTCCGCGGTCATTGGTGTGACCAGAACGGCTGCAATCCATGTAGCGGTCTCCTTGGTGGGTGAAATGAAAAACGCTACAACTGGGACAATAGAATATGCAACAACTATCATGCTTAGGGCATTTGCAACAGACAAGAATAAAAATTGATTCATTGTGAGTGCTGTGCCCCTCTTATAAAGACCTTCGTTAATTCATTCATTGCACTGCAAATGGCATCATCCGTTCCTTCCGTTACGATTTATCACAATTCCGCCGTTATGGTGGGCCATATTCCACCGAGAGGTGCAGCTGTAGAAGAGCCCGCGCGTATTGTTGGGATTGAGGCTCTTCTGAAGGGTCATCCTGTACTTCCTACAGTTAGTACCTGGCGCGCCACGGGTGTTCTGGATATTCCTGCACTTGCGGGATCCATTTGGTCGTCCTGTCGGAGCGTGCTTGTGGAGGACAGTCTCACAGATGCTGCCGTGGAGGGCGAGTATGGTGAGAAGGCCGTGCGTTCGGCGCATTACAAAACACCCGTGCGCGGGTCTAAGATTGATCCGGCTTGTGGCGATATTTATTGGTCTGTGGGGACATGGAAGGCGGCCAAGACGGCTGCGGGGGCCTCGGTGCTGGCGGCGGACGAGGTGCTCGCTGGCCGTGCCGGTCATTCCTTCTGTATTGTGCGCCCCCCAGGACACCATTGTTTCTCGGTTCCTGCAGGATTCTGTATTCTCAACAATGTGGTAATGGCTGCACGGCGTTTCTTGGCTGCGGGGAAGCGCGTGGCCATTCTGGATTGGGATTACCATTTTGGGGATGGAACCGCCGCGGCTCTGTGGGGTGAGGATAAGTGCATGTTTGTGAGCATGCATGCTCAGCGCACACGCAGCGGATCCCCTACCTATCCTGCGCCTACAGGACGCAATTTCAAGGGTGCTGAACTCCGTCAGGCCACGCAAGGACGGTGTTTCAATGTGCAATGGAGTGTGGATGATGCCGATGATGCGGCTTGTGCATATGCCTTCAAAGAGTTGATTCTGCCGGCATTCCAACAGTTCGCCCCTGATGTTGTCATCGTTTCGGCGGGATACGATGCCACAAAAGGCGATACGCTTGCGGGCATGGAAATGACACCGGCGGCCTTTGGGTTTATGAGTGCGGCCTTGACGGGCCTCGGCAAGCCGGTAATTTGTGTGCTGGAGGGAGGATATGATGTGAAACTGTTGGCGGAGGGAGTGGCCGAGACGATCCGTGGACTCCAATGCGCGCCACCGTATTCTGGTGCCGCGCTGGAGGCCTGGTTAGCACAGGAGCCGGCCAATGAACACCGTGAAGTTGTGGATGAGGTGCGGAACTATGTGATGGGCAGCAGCAAGTTTATATAATATTGAATGACGTATTCATATTATCATCGTAACATACAACCTGGTCGGCTTGCCGACCAGGTTATAATTAAGGGAGGGGTTAGAGGGGAACCGTAGGTTCCCTCTGGGCTAAACCAGTCCTGCGCTCCCAACATCATATCATGACTGCTAGCGCTACCGCAACCGAAAAGCCTTTTACCCTGGTATTTGAGGGACTGCCACCCACTCTGTTGGCATCTCTGATTGAGGAGGTGAAGACTGCAAAATTCCCTGTATTCGCCGGTTTTTCACATGTGGAAGTGCTGCGTCATCCAGTGGGTCTCGTGTTTCGCCTGGAACAGGGGAAGGCGGGATATTCGTTTTGCCGATCTGTTGGGGGTGCGAATGATGTGGAAACATTCCGGCGCTTCCTACAGGATCCCATCCAGACTCTGTATATGCCGATTGCCTATGAAGTGAAAGCGGCTAGCGAGGATGTTGTCCAGGGAATTCTGGAAAAATACGAGCGCTATGGAGTTGCCCATGCAGCCAAAATAGACTGGATTTGGTATGAATCACGGGCAGGCAAGCATCTGCTGATTATGCGGATTCCCAAGGAAATCGTGCGCGGTATGATGTACCGCGAGGGGGGAGTGTTATCTACTCAGGTGCGCGGACCAGTTGCGGCCATTCGTCAGCTTCCTGTGCTCGCCAAAATCGTGCCAGAGGATGCCAAGGATGGCGAGGTCATGCATCGCGCATTCGTAACTCCCTACACAGGTGCTGAACAGTATGAGCACTGTGTGGCGATTCATGATGCTGCTTTTCGTGAAGTAGTGGGTGCCGGTCCTATGGGAATTTCCATTGGACCTGTGGCGGCCTGGACGCCATGAAAAAATGACACAGAATGGGGGAGATAAATCTTTTGTGCGCTACAATTTCCTTTGTCCTTTGTCCTTATCCTTTCCAAAATGTCCTACAGCAATCCTTCCATAAATCCTGATCATGTTGGTAAGATCGTGGAGTTTCAGAATAAGTTCATGAGACTTGTCATTTGCAAGGCCGAAGACATGGCGAAGCCTGGCATTGAGAACAAGTTTATTCTGAAGGTGGGTCCAACAACTGTAACTCATGTATATGATCTGCATTGTAATGGGTTGAAGTATGCAACAACTGCAGAGAAGGCCAAGGAGCATATTCTGGCTGCGTTGGAGATTGCCCGTATTTCCAGTTACGGACCCACACATCTCATTGGGATTGATGTGCCGTTTTATCCCTTCCTACAGATGAAGGCGACTGATATTGAGAAGGCACTTGCCGTATTCAAGACTGCAATGGACAACTACTTCTGAGGTGGATGTCCGTTGAAAAATACTTACCTTTTTTTTAGTGTGTTGGTTGTGATTTTAGTTATTGCGGAACTAAGTTTGATATTATAGAGGCGAAGGCTTGCATTGCCTCGCCATGAATAAGATCCCCTCGCAGAGGGGATCACAGCCAATTTGGTGCTTCAGAGGGGAAAGCTCAAAATTGGCTATGCCAATTTTGAGCCTGACCCCTCGGCAGCGTAGCTGCAGAGGGGAACCATTGGTTCCCTCAATCCATGTATTTTATATTTGGCATTCCATTGGCGAATTGCATCCAGTTGGTCCCAACAGCCCACACGAGTACCTCCCATTCCTTATCCACAGCACCCGTAGAATCTGTGGGCTGTGTGACTTCCAAATTCAACCGCATATCTACGCGGCTGGCATTGACGGTACCCCGTGGATCAAAAGCATCAGGACGATCCGTGAAATTCCAACAATACACATAATTTCCATAGGCGCGTATGCCTCCTGCAATAGGTAGCGCACCCACCTGGCGCACCACGGACTCCGCCTCATCAAACCAGACGGCCGTGCCCACCAAGAGTTGGGCTTTTTTGAGCAAGGGACCACGGGGATTCCATGTAGGATCTTCGGTGCCGTCCAGAGTTGCCGAGTAATTGCCCCAATCTGCCCGCAACCCAACAGCCTTCCGTCGGATTACCCAAACGAGTTGGCGTATCGGACCGTTCAATGCATCCAAAGGCAAGCCAATGGTGACACTTGCACCATCCGGAACACCTACAGTATACTTGAGCGGTTCACCAAACCGCATTTCCGTAACGGGATTCATGAGGAGTTCATGTTGGTAATCGCGGTATGCCTTACGCAAGTCCCCGTCAATCAGGGCTGTTCCACATACCATCTCCGCCACTTCCATGGTCGGTACACTGTATCCCACTGTCACTGTTCGGAGATACCGGAATGGCACCGAAAGATCAAGAATCTGAAAACTTGTGCCAAGGGGTGTTTGATCACAGGAGGTCTTGTTCTGGGATACCATGCGCACAACCTCGTGAAAAGGTCGCAGTGTAATATGAATACGCACAGGGCGATCCGCGGAAATCAAGGGATAAGATACATTGATGTGTCGTGAAAACCAAAAAGGAAGGTAGCAGTACACCGAGCCATCGGGTGTGCCTCCCACAGGTCCCAACACACTATCGTCCCATCCGATACCTTTGCCACAATCCAGAGCGATCCGGCTCCACGCGGTAATCCAGTCGCCACTCCATTGTTCCACGGTAACTCCATCTATTTCCAGCTCAGCATGGGCAATAGCCACGGAGCCAAGGGATTTGGCCCAGATCCATTCTCGGGTAGGATCCATGTAGGTCCAGTCTTTTTTGATATAGAGATGGGCGTAGGCATCGGCGGGCAGCCAATGGGAGGGCTTGATGCGCAGGGCAACCCAGGAAAGCAAATCAGTTTCCCAGGGCTGGGGCACAGTAAATGTAATTCGCTTGCCCCATTCGGCAGAGCCTGTAAAGGGCCATATATGTACATCCGTTGTAAAAGGATGATATGGCTGGAAGGTAGGTTGATAGAGTGTAGCCTTTTCCTCTTGGGGATATACGAGTTGGTCAAAAGCCCCACGGTCCACGAGGGAAACCAGTTTTTTCATAGACCCCAAAGGTTGTGATTGTGTAGCCATCCTTAATAAGTGTATGGAATCCGTGTCAATGCATTAAACTAGGTATTCAATCCTTTCGGAAAAAAATGAAAGACGGCTGGTGGTCACGGAAGGTCTGTGGCCCCCGTTTCGTTCTTTCCTTTCCTCGCTTCGCAACCTTTCCTTCCCTTCCTTTCCCTTCCGTATTCATTCCTTTCCTTTCCTTACAACCATGGCTTCCTACACTTCCAACATGTCTGATGAATGGACGCCTGTTATTTCCCCTAAAGATCGCAAAGAGGCCAAACGCCTACAGAAGAAATGGGCTGAAGAGGCCAAGCGTCAAGAGGAGAGATTAGCAGAAGCAGAGCGTTTCGTGAATTCTGCGCTTGAGATCGTCAAGAGCAAGAATGTGTATTTCAATGCACTTGTGGATATGCCAAAGGCGTTCGTGAACAACAATCCTTGTGGAACTATGCGACCAGTTACAGTAAGCTGGCCCGCAGTCACAAAGCAGTCATCCTACCTTCTGTCAGAATGTGTGGGATCTACCGCAGGCAAGGATTTGCTTCCACATACATACATGGATGAGTATGCAAAGTTCGCCGAACTCGTGAAGAACTACCCTGTGCCTATCTATCACATTGACTACAAGACTCATGAAGATATGGGGTACGATCACACGGGATGCCGTGCTCCCTACATAGACAGTTACACAATCCATATATGGACTTATGCTGCAGATCAGGTGCCAGTTGTGCATAAGTATGATCTGAATGTAGATGGCTATAAAAAGCAGGAGGCACCCTGTTATTACAGACACTCGTATTCCCCTGTGGATATGCTTTCACGATGCAAGGAGGAGAACTATGAGGCCTTTGATGCACCGGATCTCTTGGAGATCACACGGCGCATGATGGAGTTGGCAAAGTAAAAAAGAGGGGTTAAGGGATGTGTTAGGAGTGCAGGTGAGTGGCAAAAAAACAGGTAAGTTTTTTAACTAGTCCACTGCTGCCTACAAGTTGTACAGATATACTGGAACTTCAGATTGGTCGGGTCCGTCTTAATGTAAATTACATCGCGTTTCGCCTCGTTGGAACGGGACTCGCACTCCGCATTCGGACACCGCAGTGTATTTACATGGGGGAGTGTTGGGTCATGGAGAGTGTATTCATTGATAACGATTCCGGAAGCGGCTCCTGCGGCAGAGGAGCCCGAACGGAAGGAAGTCTCCAAAATCAGCGCCTCCTCCTTGGACTTTGGCTGAAGGAGTTCACGATGCCCACAATTCCTACATTGATAGCTCACCGCTTTTTCCTCCGAGGCATCCAGGTAAAGGAAATAGGAACACTTAGGACAGAAGCGCATTCTTTCTATTGATTGTGGGGGTTGTAATGGTTCTGGGATTTTGCCGAATGTCTGTGTCAACTTTGTAGATCCATGAATAGAATGAGCCTTTCCTTCGCATTTTGGAACAATGGGGTAACTTCCTATTATGGGTTAGGAGCTGATAATCAATATTCAGTAGTAAATACAGTAATTTCTGACAGATCCGCGATAGATGCCCAAATTGCCGCCATTTCCAACATGGACTTCTGTAACTTCGCGGTAAGCCCTCACTATGTGCGTGATAATTTGAAGAAAAACCATCTTCTCGTTGTTATGGCAAAGGATGCGAACCTCATTGGATTTATCATGGCAAACCGAAAAGCCGATGGGGGCGTATATTTGGATGTAATTTGTGCCAAAGAAAATGGCCAGCATCTTCTCCAATTTTTCATGCAGTTCTGTGAACATACAGTGCATGCACCGTATATTGAATTAAGCTCCATAATGAATGTTCTGGCATTTTATCCACGCTTTGGATTCCAACATCGCCGTGATTGTGGTGCAGGACCCATTACGGGCATGTCACCAGAATTTGCGGCCTATTTGAAAGAAAAATCAGTAAAAGGCATTCTCAAAGAGCAGGAGGATTTCTATAATGATCCCTATGTGCTGAATCATATTATGCAACTCTACTCCCGTGGATTATCACAGACACGGAAACCACCATCGTGCGCAAAAAAGACCCTGAGCGCTGCGCGTTTCCGACAATTCAAATGTGCACGAGATGGATTTGTCATGCGGAAGTGTTTTGGTGATGATAGAGGAGCCAATACAATTATTCCAATGGCGCCACTCATTTTGAATCCTGCTGAAATTGAGGAAGCCAAAGCAAATGCCAAAGCAAATGCCAAAACTGTGCCAGAACCATCGCTTGCAAGAGGAACACCCCTTCAAAAAAGGAAAATGCTAACTTTACCACCTGTTGAACCACATGTGCGAATGACACGGTCTCAAACACGAGGCCGCAATAAAAATGCCAAAACAAAACGCGCACCTAAATCTATTCAAAAAATTCTCGCAAAGTATCCAACAATTCTGACAAGTCGTCGTACAAAAAAGAAGGGAGAACAATACATTTAGGAAGAGCACATGAGACATTCGGCTTGCGCAGCAGATGGTACTGTTGGCACCGCAGCAGCGCCGGTTTTGAGCAGATTCGGATCCACGGTAAATTTCTGGGCCGCCGCGGCTGCCCTGGTCCGCAGATAATAAATCCCCGTTTTCAGACCCCGCCTCCACGCATAGAAATGCATAGAGGTGAGTTTCCGATAATCCGCATCCGCCAAGAATAAGTTGAGGGATTGGGATTGGCAAATGTAGGGACCGCGGTCCGCCGCCATATCAATCAGCGTTTTCTGTTTGATTTCCCACACGGTCTTGAATACGCGCTGAATTTCCTCGGGCACTTCGGCCAATCCCTGCACCGATCCATTGTTTGCAATAATCATATCTTTGAGTGTCTCACTCCATACACCCGCCGCCTGCAACGCCTTCACAAGATGGCGATTGATCACAATAAACTCACCCGCCAAAGTGCGGCGTGTGAAGATATGGGTGGCATAGGGCTCAAAGCACTCACAGTTCCCCAGGATTTGGCTAGTAGAGGCTGTGGGCATTGGGGCGACCAACAGGGAATTCCGCATTCCAATCCGCCGTATGGCATTCGCCAAACCATCCCAATCTAGATCGGCATCGCGTTCCGGTTCCTGTCCCCATAGATCAAACTGAAGTTGTCCTTTCTGGGCGGGGGATCCCCACCAAGTCTCATAGGGTCCCTCCTTTGCCGCGAGATCGCAGGATGCCTCACATGCCGCATAATACATATGTGCAAAGATGCGCCGATTCAAATCCGCAGCGGCCTTGTCCTCCCAGGCCAAGCCCAACATCGCAAAGACATCGGCTAACCCTTGCACACCGAGACCAATTGGCCGATGCCGCAGATTAGACCGCTCCGCCTCCGGAATCGGATAATAGTTGGCATCAATCACGCGATTCAAGTTTGTCGTGGCTACTTTCACGGTTTTACGGAAATCAGTGAAATCAAATACACCCTCCTTCACAAAAGCCGGCAAGGAAAGAGATGCCAAATTACATACTGCCGTTTCCTCTGGTGAAGAGAACTCAATAATTTCCGTACAATTTCCCGTAAGGATTCCATTGAATACACCAGTATGATTCAGGGGCTCATTGAAACAGTAGGTATCACAATGGCGTCCCTCGTCAATCACATCCCATACCACAGCTTCCAACATAACGCCCGTAGGATCCCGCCATTCCATAAGAATATCTCCCCGCCGCAAATCCTTCGCCTCTGCGCGTGGTGCATTCCTGTAATCCCGTTTTTCATATGGATTAGGATGCCTCCATTCACGATGAATGAGGAATTTATGATAGGGTGTGCATTCTAGACGATGATGCTGGAAATGCACAGTGCCCCTATGATTACGAATTCCTACAGTCACATCCACAGTAATTACACGCTGATTGCGACCCGTTTGCTGAACTTGTGTGCGCGACCAGCGATCCCCATTCCATACCTCCACTTCCTCACCACATAGAGTTTCAATAGGGAATTCACCCTCGCGTGTAAGAACCAGGGTTTCCGGTGCCACACACAAATTAGACGACTTGATTGTGCCGAGATTCTGTTGGTTGCTTTTGCGATTGGCGGCATCCTTGTATAATAGATAGGGAGTGCCCGTCTCAATCTGGGAATCCAGAATGCGGAACCAGAGATCCTGGGCTTTGACAACGCGCCGACCACGACCCTCGGCTTCGTAGCGTTCATAGAGGGCCTTAAAGGCTGGACCCACTGCATCAGCGAGTCCTGGTGCCTCATTGGGGCAAAACAGGGTCCAGTCGCCGCCGGCATCTACGCGCTCCATGAAGAGATCCGGCACCCACAGGCCATAAAAGAGATCACGTGCCCGCTCCTCCTCTGCCCCCGTATTCTTCTTCATTTCCAGGAAATCCTCCACATCGGCGTGCCATGGCTCTAGATACATTGCAAAGGATCCATTCCGCTTGCCACCGCCATTGTGGGCAATTCCCAGACCAATCACATGATAATCATGGGGCTCATCCACTTCAAAGTCATACACCTTACCCTCATATGTGGTGTCTTCAATGACTTCAATAGAATGGAATGAGAGAGATGCAGGATTGTCTTCGGTAGCCTGGCGAGGCGAGGCAATCAGATCTCCAACACGCAGTGCCCCCACTTCAATGTAATCTATATCTACGAGTCCGGCGCGATACTTTGCCTCTAACACGGTGGCCTCATCACCTCCCGTATTCTGTAGGGCAAGTACGGGATGTTCGGCGGTAACTTGCACCGTAAGCTGTGCAGTGCCACCAGGGGTTTCCTGGTGCATAGTTACGCGAAGCATAGGACCAGACCAGTCATGTTCCACCAGGGCATTCACGCGCTGGAGACCCTTGCTTGTCTGTATGCGTTCACCCGCCTTGACATCCTTAATAGGTTTGGCACCCTCCTCTGCAGCCACAAGTGTCTCGGGTACAAAGCACTGATCCACATAACGGGCGGTATTGTTATAGACGCGCAACATGGGCATAATGCCATTAGATGTGCCGCCGGTGCCGCGAATCAAGGAACCGCGGGCACGGATGTTGGACATGTGGATACCGATGCCACCCCCATATTGGCTAATGAGTGCGCAGTCCTTCAGGGTATCGTATATGCCATGTATCGAATCGCCCTTCATTGCTAGAAGAAAACAACTACTGAGCTGGGGCCGCTTGGTACCGGCATTAAACAGTGTGGGTGTGGCATGGGTATATTTCTTCTGCGACATCATATCATACATTTCAAAGGCTCGCGGCAGGTCATGGGGCCAGATACCGAGTGCCACGCGCATCCAGAGATGTTGGGGCCGTTCCACGACCTTGCGCGCCGTATCGCGCAGCAGATAAGCCCGTTCTAGGGTTTTGAAGCCGAAGAAATCCAACAGATAGTCGCGTCCGTAATCAATGCGGGCCTCAATGGCCGCGGCATTCTCGCGTACAGTGGCAACAAACACGGGATCCAAGAGGGATGCCGGTTTGCCCGTGCGATCCAGAACGGCATCCAATGTATTCACAACTTCCAACATAGTCGCGGGTGTATTGCGTTGATGGTTACTGACGGCAATACGAGCGGCGAGTGTGGCATAATCGGGATTCGTAGTAGACCAAGAGAACGCCAGATTGGCGGCAATAGTATCCAATTCAGTGGTTGTAATGCCATCAATGATGCGTGTAAGAACGCCTTGGGCCACCTTGACCGCATTGACGGCCAAACCGTCGGCCGCCTTTGTAATACGATCTTGGACCTTCTCAAATGCCACGGGCTCCTTGGCACCGGTGCGCTTAATAACGAACATGGTAGTAGTCTCTATCATTTATGTCGGGGGAAAGGAATGTGCTTGATCCGCACCAAATCCATCGCAGGGAGAATTCAATTTTGTGGATCGTTAAGTAAGAGGAAATGGAATTTGGAGCGTATTTTTATTTAGTGGTGCTACTCGTAGGCACAATGGCTGTTCTGGCATACGCGGGTGAGGACAAATTTAAGGCGCTAGAGACCTTTGTAGGTCTCAGTGGCAAAGATGCCTGGATGCCTACAGCCTCGGGTCGCAATCCTGAAGGTGTACCCGTCGGCGCTGCGGCAACTTTAGAGGGTGCACCGGTCAAAACGGTTGCAACCGAAAAACTCCTGACTTCCGACAGGCTCATTCCCCAATCTGCCGAAGAGGCGGATCAGAATTGGGGCAAACTCACTTCAGAACGGTGTTATCGCACTGATATGGGTGAGGTTCTCAAGCCAACCCGGAACTTCCTACAACGCACCAATAATTACCGGCGCAGCCACCCCGATTCCTGCTCGGCACCGAACCATGAAATGATCGGAACCTTTTATCGTCCGCACGAGGGTGTAGGAGCTACACCTGCGTCTGGATTGCCTTATCCCAAGGGCGCACTTTTGGAGAATTGTTAGGATTCAGGTGCCCCTCCCTTTTGACTAAACGCAAAGGCAAAACACACCAACATTCCCAACACAGGCCACGGATTCATATCCCAAAAATAGGGGTGCCAAAACGCTCCATGACGAAACGGAGCAATCGCGGTAGCCCATATTCCCCAGGGACAAAACTCCTTTGATCCCTCAGCACCTTGGCGCCACCAAATATTTCCAAGAGATGGCGAAAGTTCCAAGTATGCCAACCATCCTAGAATATACAGGATACCAAAATACACCAGATATCTAAACATTTCCTACACTCTCCTCAATATCTTATATTGTGAAGAATGACTCTTGATAAAATGGTATTATACAGTTTCGGGGGATTTCTTATCCTGTACTTGCTCATCAACTGGAGCATTATTCTGTTTCAGTTTTTCTAGAACGCCCTCAAATACCAACAGTTGCTCCATAAATCCATCATTTGGATCTACGATTTTACGACGAGATGTAATATGTTCAATGGCCTGTTTACGACTCCACCCATGCTCCCACATTAAATACGCGGCAATAAGTGTAGGACTGCGGCTAATTCCGCCGGCACAATGAACAAGGACAGGATGTCCCTGTTTGCGTGCACCATCAATGAATTGGATAACCTGTAGGAAATGCTGGGAAATATCTTCCTGCCAGTCATCATCCACGGGTACATGAAGCCATTGGCGACCTGCTACTTTTTCCTGAATACGATTTTCGGCCACCTCCACGGGCAACATGGCGGTCACGATGGCCTGAAACCTGTTGTTGTACTCAGGATATTCGTAGGTAAACTTGTCACCTAACCAAAGATGCTCTTCCATGCGATCTGCGACATTGCCCATTTTTCTAAATCAAAAACAGTCCATGCTTCTTAGACTTGATGCAATTTATATTTTCTATACAGCCTCCTCATCCTCCTCACCCTCCTCATAATGCACCATAACGCGATTATTACGCACGGAAATGACTCCGAGATCTGTCGGATCCTCGCCCTCCCATTGGACTGCTCCATTCAGCTGGACACCCCATGGCGCAAAGAAGTGCTCAATCAGATATTCCAGCCATTCCACATACGAGTAGAACTTCTCCCCGCCATCCCACTCAAGAGAGGTAGGATAGGCTTTCCACTGGCACCAAAGACTCGGTTGGCCTTTAGGAGGCTGATTGTGATCTGCAATTGCAGGATGCCCATAGGGCAACTCCTTGACAAAGTATGCGCCCTCTTCACCATAAGGATTGCCAGGTGTGAAGATATTCCCGTGCTTGCCCTTGAACTTCTCTTGCAGCAGGTCAACATTCAGACGCATACGCCGATTCAAAGTAAAAGAAGTGAGGAAGGCGTGTTCGGCATCTGTGAGAGTCCGTGAAAACGCAAAGGAACCGAGGAAAGTAGTAGTGTAACCCATTGTATTGGAAAGTAATGAACGAAAGACTATTGACAGGCTGACAAAACTGTGTGAGCAGCAATTCATTCATTTTTTCACGCACCATCCGCCGCCTGGATCATACGCATGCGATGGATTTCCGTAGTCTGCTGTTCAAGAATAGAGGATGCCAAGGCTTTGATGTGAGGAGCTGTGGTTTTTGCCAGGATGGCCTTGGAGGTATGGACTGCCATGGAATGATGCGGGATCATATCGCGCACCCAGGCTTTATTACCCACCCACCATTGGCCTCGGGCGGCCTTATAACATACAAAGATTCCCAACAAAGCGACGAACCAGGCCCAGGAAGGCATGGGGTGCATAAGTCCTTCTACACATACCATGGCCAGACTCATTGCCACGGCGACATAGAGCTGATTGTTGGAAATTTGGAAATCGGCCCAGGAATTCAACATGAGTGCCGGCATTCCCCACACATGCAGAACCATCATGGATACGAACATGAGGAGATGTGGCCACATCATTGTATGAATCTTATAGTGTATTGGGATTTTCCATAACCATATAAGAAGGACTAATGCGAACACGCAAGTATAGATCAAGAAATCAACACGGAAAGATACGGAAAACAAGAAGAATTAGGAAATAAACTAATCCATGAATTATGTTGGAAATCCTGAACTCCCAACATAATTCAAAATAATTTTGAGCCGTTTAGTGCTTACGGCTAGCCTTGCGATTGCTGCGGCTCTTGCGGCTACCCTTACGATGAGTCTTGCGACTGGCTTTACGGTTCGCCTTGCGTCCCTTGTAGCTCTTGCGTCTGCGGCCACCAATTGCAGGGGCAGGGGGTGCATGGAAGTTAGGATTCACCAGGTTCTCCTGCTCCCACTGGGGGCTCAGGTAAGCGGCCTTGTAATCCTCGGGACGCAGGAGCATATCAGGGGCATCCACAGGGGAGCTACCGAGAGCACCACCTCGTTTGGTGCGACGGCTTTTACGAGCACCGCCATTGTGGTTAGGCAGGAACTGCTTCAGCTGGTCAATGGCTGCATCTAGCACAGAAGTGCCGGCCTTCTCATGGAGACCAGCCTCGGGCATAGAAAATGCATCGGCCAGGGAAGCAGAACCACCGCGCTGTCTGCGAAGTGAACCACCCGTCTGGGGAGCAAACTTACTCAGTTCAGCAATGGCCTGGTCTAGCACGGCAGTTCCAGCCTGCTGGTGCAGCTCTGCAGGCATAGGCTCAAATGCCTGGGTCAGATCTGCAGCACCTCCACGCTGGTGTTTACGATAGCGCTTACCACCATGGAAAGGAGCAGTCCTTTCCGCAAAAGTTTCACCCTGAGACAGTGAGGAGTCCGCAGAAAAGGCTGCAGCGCAGGCCTCACCGGTTTCACATGCGCCACCTCTAACGCTACCACGCTTCTTTGTGCTGCGGCGTGTCTTGCGCTTTCCACCCTGCATACCGAATAAACTCTTCAAATAGTCCATATTTCCTACAAAGGATCAGGAAACTTTTAGTCATCCCTTAAGCACTTGGGGGAGTGATAGTGCGCTTCTTGATGTTCTTGCTCACAATGTAAATGCTGTTCTCGGTAATTACAATGAACTCATCCTCCACCTTGAAAATCTTGGCGATCGGAGAAGTGTACTCCTCCTCGGAACGCACCAGCATCTTATCCTTAGTAGCGGAGTCCTCACCCAGGAATGCCTTGCCATCCCGAGTGTCGGAATAATAGTCCAGCATAATGGGCATATCCTTCTCCAGGGCCAGGCGGGCGGCATAGACCATGGTCTTTGCGGAAGGAGTCTCCAGTTCGGGGGCAGTTACTGCGCTCTCTGCTGACATTTTGTTGTTCTGGTCCGGAGAAGGAATGTTTTTTCCCCAAATAAACGTAGAGAAATGGCGGA
>JACCDG010120525.1_pt1 | contig 24967 bp, 31 predicted proteins | sample 7442471 | NCBI WGS metagenome assembly JACCDG01 (sample SAMN15323444, study PRJNA562643) | freshwater metagenome | isolation source: river surface water | place: USA:Blue River Watershed | collected 2017-08-17 | reverse complement strand
CAGTAACCTCTATGAGCGCTCTTTTCGAAGTAGACAATGATCCAATTGACACCTTACCATCTTTGAACCCAACAGCCCCAGTTGTAGGAGATACCATACCACAGCCTAACTAATATGGAAATAACAATGGAAGCATTAATTGGCGCACTAACGGGTTTAGGAACTTCTCTAGTATCAATAGCTGTTGCTTGGGGCAAATTTTCAACACGTATTGAAGTATTAGAAAGAAGAATGGATGAAACCATTAGTAAACAAGAAGAATCAACTAAGGCCATGTTCGCCCTCACAATTGAAATAACAAAACTAACTGGAGAAATCAAAGAATTAAGAAATATTTATGGGAAATTGTAATCTAGTAATTAAAGATACTGAGAAATTAAAAGTAGAATCTATTAAAACTAAAATAGATTTACATGAAGAACAAAAAAGAAAATGGTTAGCGGATCAACTCCAGCACTGTGTTTTCTTAGAAAATGAAAATGAAAACCCTTCTAACATTCAACAGCAATTAGGTAACCCTATAACAGGAACCCAATTAGAAGAAAACCTAAACAAACTAACCAATCGTTTAGTTTTTGAACACAACCCCATAAACCCATTAATGAAAGCCATCTACATATTAAAGGGTGATAATAAAGAATATTTCTGTTCGTATCATGCGGATTTAATGCCCGAACATTCCATAATTAAAGTAAAGAAAGAAATAGTTTGGGACCCTGATTACAAAGAACCTCTAAAAAGAAGTGAACTTCCAAAACATAGATGGGTTCCAGGAAAGGGCTATGAATTCGATGGAATTCCTCCAGGCTGGAAAGAAGTTACAATCCCTTGGGGAGAAATAAAAAGAGGATGGCGAACCATCCTCATTAAACTTGTTAAAGAAGGAATCCTAACAGTAACCCAAGCGGAGAACTTTATCCCAATAAATCCAACTTCCCAATTCGGACAAAAAGCTTGGGCACACCACTTAGGGAAGAGAACATCCCAAGATATGGCTGTACCTTTCTAAGTATTTACTTTTAGAATATTAATTTCGCCATTTTCATCCGTATAATACGCTTTTTTCACCCCATACAAAGCCATAATTCCAACACAGGAGGTACAAGGTTTAGAACAGCCAAAAACCTCCTGTCCTCCCCTTCCATCCTTCTTATTTCTAACCACAACCAAATAACACCCATTCAAATCCATTTTCCTGAAAGAGCGCATAATAGCTTCTGTTTCTGCATGCAAAAAAGGCTTCAGTTCATTGAAGCCTTTCTGCACAGTATGAGTTTTCTTTGAATTAAAACCCACATCAACAATTCTACCCTTGAAAACAATGGCTGCACAAACTCTCGCTTGCATTTCTTTTTCCCGCAAGCTATTAAGTTTGAACAGTGTATCCATTATTTTCTTTATTTTCTTCATATCACTTACTTACCAATACAGAAGTCCCCCTTACCAACTTCCTATTAGGAGAAGTACTTTGTACAAATATATCAAAATTGTCATGATTACCAGGATCAACCTTTAAATTAACTCCATTTTGAGAGGGAGCCATATTTAAAGCTTTTCTTACATCCCCTCCAAAAATTCTTTTACTTCTCTTATCCTGAACAACCAAACTCTTTTGCGGCTGAATCAATTCCTTCTTAGTTAATTGATAAAAACACTTACCCTCTTGCGGATTATAAGTTTGTCCTGTCTTATACTGATAGAAAGAGGTAATATCTGTTTCCTTCTCAACTTTATAAGACTTAAATCCACCAGTCACATCCAGCAAACCCTTTTTATCTGGATCGAAACCACTTAAATCAGTTCTAAAATAAGTAGTAATTGCTTTTTCGCCCGCACTTCTAGCGCTCAAATAACTTCTAGTTCCTTGAGTATTTAGCTGTTGAACCTTCTCAAAACCTTGTTTCGTTAGATCCCATTCAACAACATTATCCTTATGTAAAGAATATCTGTTTCTTACAAAAGAACCACTACCAGAGGGAACCATGAATGCAAATGTCCAATGCCCCGTTTTAGTTTTTGTAGAAATTAAATTATCAATATCTTTATTACTAAATTGTATAGAAGAATTTTCTTCACCATCAGTTAATACAACAACTAAGTAACCCCAATCATCCGTTTTTCTGTCATCAATATTTTCGTAACCTTCCAACTCTTTAATCACAGCCCCCACAGCATCATTTAGAGCGGTTCCACCATTAGGAACAAAATTATAATAATATGCGTAAGCATTTCTTTTATCATAATTTCTAAATAAAAAATTATAACCAGTATTAAAATCAACTAAAGTAACATAAGTTGCGCCTTCAGATTCCTCTTCCACAACCTTTAACTGATTTTTAAGCTGTTCAGGAACCTCATACTTAAAATCAGCCATAGATCCACTTTTATCTATAACAATGGCGACTCTTGTAATTTTTTCACCACTTCTTACAACAGGAGTAACACTAGGCAATAAATTCTGTCTATTTCCCATATCTTCTTTCCTTTTAAATTTCAGAACTTTCAACCCATCTCCTCCCAAAAGGGGATAGGAAGGAGACACTGGACCTATCCTATCCCGCTTATTTGGGGGTTGTGTGTCTATAGTAATCATAACATAGTCAGGAGGGGGAGTCAAGCGTATCAATCATTGATACGGGTTCAAAAATGGTAAAATAAGTATATAAGGAAACTTATATATAAGAAAATATGGCAAAACAAGAAACTAACACTATTTCGCAAGAGCAATTAGTCTCTGTTCTAGCAGCATTACAAAATTTCACTCCATCTAAAAGTGAAGCTTTTGAATCTTTTATGGAGAAACAAAACGCTATTCTAGATGAACAATTAGCGGAAAAAGCTGAAAAGAAAAGAGTAGAATTAGAACAAAGAAAACAAGGGGCTTTACAACAGCAACAGCGAAGAGATGAGGAAATAGCAAGACAAAATAGCTGTGCTCATATTAAACCTAATAGAGCTACAGCTTTAGCGGGGCAAAGAGATCATAGTAATAGAGTACATTATATTTGTCAACTATGTTCTAAAATGTGGGAAGACGGAGAAGCACCGCACTCTTCATTAATTCCAGATAACTTATTTATTGGAGGACCTATTCATTAAAAATGGCGGCTACTTACAGACCATATGATGCTTTAGATTATGCTAAAGTTTTCATTAAAAATATGCCTTTAGAAAGATTGCAGGCTAGAATTCTAGATGATGCTTCTAAATATATTTGGATGGCAGCACCTTGGAGATGGACTGTAAGTAGCCTACCATCTACTATTACAATAGTAAATGGGCAACAAGACTATACTTTAGCACCTCCAGCCAATTTTTTAAAACCACTTTATGCCTATATTGCTGATGGAACCACTACTAAAATGGATCTTGATATGTCTCCCTCTTTACCTTCTGATGTTGTACAAAAAGGTACACCAACAAGAATTGCATACATGGGTTCTAATACGTGGAGACTTTATCCGATTCCTGTTGTTTCTGGAACAAAAGAAATAATCATAGAATATAAGAAAAAATCACCCATAATCACAAATGAAACATCCTATACAGAAGGTTTTCTAGAAATGGATGATGAATGGTTTTGGGTATATGAGCAAGCAGTATTGTGGAAAGCTTACTGGTTTGCGGACGATCAAAAGGGCGGAAAATCCCAATTCGATAATACTGGAAAATGGGCTATGGATCAGGCTAGGGGAGAGCTAGAAGTTAATATTCAGATGATGCGGGAAAGAGAATTGCTACCAATTTACAATTTCCAAACTGTTCCTGAAGCTAAGGTTGGTACTAGATAATGGCTTATACATATGATGAATTATTGAGAATGGTTAAGCGTTATTCTCCAGTTAATATAATTGAGGATTTCGGACCAACCATTTGCAACCTAGTAACACAGGAAATATGGAAAAAATATGATTGGAGAGAAACAATTAAAACTCTTCCTCCATTCGCCTTAATTCCAAATGAACAGGATTTTGGTGCCCCATTCGTCTCCGTTCCTTCAGATTTTTATGGGTTAAGAAAAGTTAATTATGTAAATTTACAAGGACAACCACCAATCAGAATAGAGTTAAAGGTTGTTAAGGATTTACAATTAACCAACGTAAGATATATGCCTAGAAGTATTTGTTATAATCCAGATACTTCTTCTTTTCGTGTTTTCCCTCGCGTGCCTCCAAATGTGGGTTCTCCCTATTGGATGATAGATGGAACTTATAAAAAATTGTGTACAGAGATTACAAACGACAATTTAACAAATGAATTACCAATCGCTCCCATGTACTTCCAGATGTGGCTTTCGGGCTTTAAATGGGCTGTAAAATACTTTATGGATGATCCTTCCAGTATGCAGGTTCAGAAGCAGAATGGAATGGAAACTATGGCTGGAAGATTAGCTGAATTCCACTATATGATGGAACAATGTGCATCTAGTGAAGGTTTGGAATTGGGAGATTATTATATTGCACCTTCAGAACCTTTAACCTATGGAACCTTCCCTATGAGCGGTGGACCACTGGGCTACGGAACTTGGGTATATTAAATTTTAAAGAGGAATAAAAATGCCTTGTGGAAAACCAGTAGATAAATCAAAAGCTATGAAAAAAGTAGCTAAAGTAATGAAACAGAAACCAGCCTCAAAAGGGGCTATGACAAGATTAACAAAGGGTAAATATTAATGGGAATAAGTGATTTCCTATTTGGAAAAAAAGCATTAGAAAAAGCTGGTGGCGGAACTGGAAAACCTACTCCAACTCCAGTCCCTTCTCAAAGCACCGATTATTTGAAAGAGCAAATTAAGAATTCCAAACCCCCTACTCCTACAAAAGTTAAACCAGCTTCAGATGGGGCTTTAGAAAGATTAAAGAAAGGTAAAAAATAAAGGTATAATATAGTTATGGTTAATAGAGATTCAAAATATAAATTTCCGGTATTCCAGAGTACTCAAGATGCTGTTTCTGAGGGAATGCATGTAGACCCTTACGACCCAAAATTACCTAGAAAACATTGGGTGGATTTAAATCCACAAGTAAATGCTGATGGAGAATGCGAATATAAAGTATTCCAATATAAAGGCAATTTAGTACAAGTAGATCCTAATACAGGGCAACCAAAATTCAAAACTTTGCGCATATCTCCTGAATGGGCAAAACGTTTCAACATCTACAATCCCGAATTTGCAAACTCTCAAGTTCCTGATATGGTAGCAGGAGAAACACCTCTTCCAATCCGCGAATTAAAAGAGGATGAGGAATGGAAATTTGGTTTCCTTTCAGAGCCTACAATCATTAAAAAATTCGCAAATAAAGAAATAACTGTAGGAGAAGTACCTTCTTCAGAATTCAATAAACTATTACAATCTATTTCAAATAGAATTGATATTATTGAAGAACAATTAAATAGACTATTACTAGTATTGGGGAGTAAATAATTATGGGATTACCTAATCCAGGGAATAAAAGAATTGGTGGAGGTGTAACTCCTCTTCCACAAACAGTAGGTCTTGAAAATTTTAATACACAAGAACAATTAAGAAGATTTGCAAATATTAGAAGACCAGGAATGAATGAAGTTTCTTCTGGAGCAGATTTAGCGCAACAAGGTGGAAATTGGGCTGGTTGGGGGAATAGAATGCCTACTGTTCCAGGCTCAAAACCTGGAATTGGAGCACAAACAGGAGGATTACCTCAAGCTACTAGCGGTCCACTAGATGTAACAGGAAGACCAGATGTTGCAGGTTTATTATCTAAAGGTGGAGGAGCTAATTATGCAAACACTTTAGGTGCGTTAACAAATTCAGATGGTTCTTCTAGTGCTGGTTTAAACAAAGGAATGCCACCACAAGTAGATCCTGCAACTGGAGGAAACTACAACAAAACAAATTTTGCGCCTACTTCAGCACAAACAGCAGCAAATCCAGGACAATTTGTAGGAACATCTTTTGATCCAACTAGAAATATTAGATTGGAAGCACAAGGCCCTTCAGGAGGTGCAACCTCTATGGGAATGCAGGGGGCTGGAATTGGTTCTCAAGGGGCAGGTTATTATGGCGCAAATGCTCCCCTAGATTTAAGCAGATTTACCCCAGAAGGTGGGGCTGGAACCGCTTGGTACAATCACCTATTCGGACAAAACAACCCCAATAATATATCCTACTTACAATTTACAGATCAATTAGGTAGAAATGCTTTAGGGGGAAGACAAAGTTGGGGTGAGGGTGGAGCCTTACAAGATCAATTAAATTATATGAATTCGCAAGAGGGGCAAGCTTGGCTTTCTGGATTAATGGGCTTAAACCAACAACAACAACAGCAACAACCTGTACAAGAAACACCACCACCACCACCACCAACTACTACACAACCCACAGCTAATCCAGAAGCAACAAATCCAAATAGTGGAGGTTTAGGTCAACAAGCCCCAAACCCTCAACAAATAATGGATTCTATGTTGGCTAATGGAATGTCTCCTAGAGATATTCCTATCCAATTAAGATTAATGGCTCAAGGAATTCAGCCTAGAGAGATGACTGCACAAGGATATACTCCTGTTCAAAATCCATTTGTATCTATGATGCAAAATGGAATGGGCAACCCATTTATGCAAATGATGATGGCTATGGGTGGAGGAAAATAAAGGTATTTAAATGTTTGATTATAATGATCCAGCTATTGCACAATATTTACCTTCTTATTTGAGTCAACAATCTTATTCTCAAGCGGGGGGAACATCAGGAGGTTATGCCCCTTGGGTTTCTAATCAGATTCAGAAGGGAATGCAGAATGCAATGTATTCCCAATATGATCCACGATTTTTTCAAGGGCAAACTGATTTTACTAATTCTTATGGTGGAAATCCTCTAGACAGAAATACACAGAATGTGGAAATGTTTGATTTCCAAAATCCAGAATTGTTTAGACAAAGAGCTATGGGTCAAGCCCCTTCTCAAAATGCACAGAATACAGGAACAACACCAGGAACAACACCAGGACAAACAACTACTCCAGCTTCAAGTGGTGCGGCTACTGCTTTAGGGTCTGGAGCTAGATCATTAAAAAATAGAAAACCAGGATTAGCAGGCGGATTTACAGGATGGAGCGGGGATCAATCAGGCTCAAGCAATTCAAATTTCAATTATTTCAGTAGATTTGCATAAAAATAAATAAATGTCATTAAATATACAGTGGGATTCATCATCCTTTAAGAAAGTTGAATTTCCGTACAACAGAATTGAAGCGGAATTAAGCGATAAACCACGTCTATTTAGAGGACAAAACTCTTATGTAACTTATGGTGGAAAGCTTGGAAAAAGACCAGGAACAACACAAATAGATAATACTACTATCGCAAAAAGATGTGATAGACTATGGTTATATGAAACTATTGAAAGCCCTCCAAAAGTATATATCATCGGTTCTTTTTACAATAGCGTTACGGGTCGCTGGAATCTCTACTACAACCGCTTATCAGGGGGTTCGCCTGGATGGACATCAATTACATCCTACAGGGATTCGGACCTCTCAACACGTCCCCATGAGCTTATTGTATCCAGAGGACTCGCGTATATCAAATGTTTTCCAAGCTCAGGAAGCTCTGAGAAGCTTGGAACAATTATCTTTGACGGAAGCGGAAATGGATCTCCTCAAACGCGACCTTGGGGATTGCTTGGCCCAACTGAACCAGCGGCTATCGTCGGTGCGGTCACGCGCTTATCAGCGTCCATCAATGATGCAACCACAACAATTGCCGTTGTTTCCGACACAGGTTTTCCGGCAACACCGTTCACAATACAAGTAGACTTTGAAGAAATGACTGTAACCTCAGGATTACCCGGCCTATCCTGGACAGTTACTAGAGCGGCAAATGGAACTACAGCAGCAGAACATGATGATAACTCAGTAGTTATTTATAGAAACTGGAATACATCAGACCACATAGTAGACGTTAACTGGTATTGGCGCTATTCCTACGAAATAGAAACTGTAACAGGACAAATCTCTAATAGAGCACCTGTTCAAACAAACATTGATAAACTCCCTTCATCTACAGGACCTTTTTTCGATTTATGCCCAAAAATTACAGTAACAGGACCTAATGATACTACCAATTTTCCTTATATTATTATTTCTCGTACTACCGATGGTGGGGGAACATATTATAGACTTGATAGAATAGCTAATACAGGCGGAACAATAACCTATGAGGATGACCAATTAGAAACTGGTACATCAGGCGGAACATTTAATGATCCTATTCCTGATGACGTTATAGATGCTGCTACACCAGCCCCATCTTTAACCTCAAATTCTCCACCTCCAACAGTATTAGAACCTTTAGTAATTGGTGTAGATACACCTCAAGCCTCAACACCAATCGTTTCCTATGCTACTAGAAATTGGTATGCATTGGGAAACGTTGTTGTATTTTCTGGACAGGAGGAGATTACAGATGGAATTCCAGAAGAGTGTTGGCCCTCAGGCTTTCGTGGGAACTTTTTTAGGTTCCAATACCCTGTTACAAACCTGCAAAGCACGTCGGATGCTCTCTATATATTTACGCTTCAAGCTACATACCAAATTACGGGTACCAATAGAGAAACCTTTAATGTTCGCCCAATCTTTGAAAACATGGGACACCCATATGGACACCCAAGAGCAATCACAAGATGGGGAGATACATTAGCTTTCCTTACTCACGATTTTAGAATTGGTGTAATCAATGACTCATCTTTAATGATTGTATCTGATCCTCTATTCACAGACCTAGTAGATCAATCAGCCACATATTCAACTGAATTCGACATTAAATATTGGGGAGACATTGATAAAGAATATCTAATAGTAACTGCTCATTGCCCATCCAATACCCTAAGATCAAAACAATGGGTAATGGATATTAAGAAAACAGGGAGAAAAACAAACTTTGAAGAGTTTGAATCTTTCTGGTTTACTCCATGGACAATTCGCTCTACAGCCTCTTTATCTGGTAGAATTACAGAAAATACAGCACAAAGAAGAATGGTTTTCTTCATTTGGAATAATACAGATGAAACAGGTTCTCTAGTAATGCTAGATCCAACTGGAAGAACTGGAACAGATTTCTATCCAGATGATGATGGCGGCTCAAATATAGGATTCGATTTCAATATAGAAACAAACCTATTCCCTGTACCAACAGGAAACCATGTAAACCAATTAAGACAAGGTGGAATAACCCCTGTAGTATATGGTTTCGTTTATGATAGAACTTTATATGCGGCTGATACAGACCCAAATAATTATTGTTATTTAGATGATTTTTGGACTGATCCAATTCCTCTAAAAATAGAAGCTATCCCCAGAAGACAACCATCTAAAGGATATAAAACTATTTTTTGCCCTCTAAATAGGGTGGCCCAAAACGTTGCATTTCGTGTACAAAAAATAAATTCAACAGATTTATTTGAAATGCAAAATCTTTCAATCATATTTAATCCAGATGCGGGTGCCTAAATGGAAAAACATACACAAGAACAATTCTTAAAACATATAAAAGAATTGGAAAAGCAAAACTTGTATGGGGGAGCTACAGACGTAGTTACCCCCGCATTAGCTGGTACTATATCAGGAACAAACCCTTTTTTTAAAGCCCTTCTACAAAAGAATCCAGTAGCAACACTTTTAACAGGATTAGGCTCTTTAGAGTTAGGTGATTATGGAGGACTCCCTACCACTAAAAAAATAAATGAAAAAACTTTATATCCAGATTTAAAATATTTAGAAAATTTAAAAAAGACTCCAAAAAAACTAAAACTAAAAAGACCATAATGCCATTACAGACAAGAGATTTTGAGAATGAATTCTCTATAAAGAGAATTAAAAACCAAACTGGTACAGCGGAAGGAACAACCCTACCACCTCCCCTAAAAGCTGGAATACGTGTACCTTATGTCCAAAATCTCCGTATCATTGCATCCCAAAATTATAGCGCTGGAACACAATTTACTGTAGCTTGGGATTCCCCTGAATTCGATCCTACAGTACAAATATCACACTTCACTGTTTATGTAAAATCCATTAACTCAGGACAATCTGAAGTATCCCAAAATCCCGTAACTGTAAAATCTTCTCCAGCCATAATTAAAGTAGATTCTTCAGCCGCCACCCGAGCTATTATTACAGTACAAACCTGTCTAAAAAATGGGCAAACATCAGATGTAAACGTTTCACCCACAGTAGTAGGTAAAGTAATTGCCCCAGAATTAGCCCCCACAGATATCCCCGAATCCACCCTTCAAGATCTAAACGTAGTATTTGGCTACTCTAACCTAACTGGTTCTGGTGGAATCACCTTTGTATCTTCAAATGGAACTATCACAGATAACCCTAGCAACATTTTTTGGGACAACTCAACAACCCGCTTAGGCATCCTTACAGGAACCCCATTATCAAACTTTGATAATGTAGGCTCATTTGCCCCTGGAAATATAAGCTCTCAAACTTCAGATTTCACAGCCGGAAACGTATTCCTTTATATATGTGATTGTACCTTAGGAAATATTACAGTTACATTACCATCCGCCGCAAATACTACTAGAAGATTCTACATCTTTAGAAAACAAGATTCTTCCGCAAATATAGTTACAATCGGTTCTTGGGAATTAAATACAGAAAAACAATGTATTATGATTTACTCGGATGGTTCAAACTGGAATCTATTAATGAGTGGCTTAGGCGCTTAAACCCTTTAAAAATCTCCACCCATTTACCTTTAAGGAAAGAAAAGGTTTTATTTTCCTTTTCTCTCCTCTTGGGTTTTTTGTGCCTATCCCTATTATATATTAAAATGGTAAAATAGAATATAGAAAGAAATTAAATGGCATTAGTAGATAATAGTAATTGGGTTCGAGCTATGTTAGGTGGTCAGGTTGGTAATTTACAAAACCAATTTGCGCCTAATGGGGCTATGTGGGAACAGTATTTAAATTCAGTAAATCCTTTAATGGCTTCAGTTATGAATGTTATTAATCCCTCTCAAGCAATGCTTATGGGACAAGGGGGAATGCCTGGATATATGGATTCTATAGCTCAATATATGAATTCTCTTCCAGGAATGATGAATAACTTTTCAGGATCTACTCAGGGAGCGCAAAATGCATTATCTGGAATGGGTAATACATTAGATCAATTTGGTGGTTATATTAATCCATTAATGCAACAGTTTATGCAAGGAATGGGTTCTACTCCTATGTCTCAATATTTAGGTAATGAGATAACTGGATTTACAGGTGGTGGAAATCCATTACAAAATATGTTGGGTGAAACTGGTTATGGATTAATGGCTGGTGGAGGTGGTAGTCCATATACTCAGAATATGCAGGATATTGCTTCCTATTATATACAACAGGGGGGAATGACGCCACAATTAGCTCAAGGTATGGCTATGACTGGTCAAGGGGCTGGTCAAGGAATGGATATGATGAATACAGGCGGTTTGAATAGATTGCCTGGATTAACTGATGCTATTGGTTTTGGTCAAAACAATTTGGCTCAAGGCGGAATGAATAATTTCCTAAATATGGGGCAAGGTGGTATTGGTAATATATTGGGGAATCAAGGGCAAATGGGTTCCATTAATGCCTTACAACAGAGTTTATTACCTGAAATACAGAGTGGGGGATATGGACAATTACAGCCTGGATTTGATACTGCTATTTCAATGATGAATGGAGGAAATATTTCTCCATATACAGGGAAAGGGGCTGAATTAGCTTTACAGTATGCTAGTGGTGGAGGACCTTCCCTAATGAGCGGAATGCAAGGTTTCTCTATGCCTTCATTTAATTTTTCGCCTATTTCTGTTGGTGGTCCTGGATCAGTTAGCAGGGGTGCTGTAGATTCTGGATATACTGAATCAATAGATGAAATGATTGGTAAAGCTAAAGAGATTTTGGATCAGAATCCTTTGATTCCTATGCAACAAGCTATTTCTATGGCTAGAAATCAAGCTGGAACCGCAACCTCTCAAAATATGGAAGCCATGATGAGAAGGGCCTTAGCTAGAGGAAATCAGGGAGCCACTAACGTACAATCGGGATTACAGAATCAGGCTATGGCTGATTTTGCTAATGAGGGTGCACAAAATGAAGCGGCTGCAATGCAACAGGCTATGATGCAACAGCAGGCTTTACAACTACAGAAATATGGAATTGGGGCAGATTTAAGCAAAGCTATGGAACAAGTAGCGGCTGGTAGAAATGCCTCATCTTCACAATTAGCTGGACAAGAAATGTCTGCTAATGCTCAATTACAGGCTGCACATATGAGCGCTCAAGCGCAAGCAGCTAGTCAAAATGCGCAAATGCAATTAGCGGCTGCTCAAGCTCAAAGCGATCTATTTAAGACTGCTATGAGTTTAAATGCTCAACAAAGAATGCAAGGGTTACAATCTTTACAAGGTTTTAGCGGGCAACAGAATGAGCAAATGATGGGTGGTTTAAACGCTATGTCCCAATTACAAAATTCTGCTAACAATAGATTGAGTATTGCTTCTGATGCTTTCCTAAAAGGAAGTGATATTCAATCAGGTAGAGAAATGGGAGCTTTAGGTTTAATTCCTGGAATGAGCAATGCTCAAACGGGAAGTGCTGGATTAGGATTACAGGCTATTACTGATCCTGCTAAAATCCTTTCTGGCAATATGGGAACAGGAGCTAATCTATTTTCTAATATGACTTCTGCAATCCCTGGAATGCAAGGGCAAGCTACTGACCTAATGGGAACATTAGGGCAATTATCTCTTGGGGCTGGAGGATTAGATCTAAATAGATTGAATGCTGGTGCTGGAATGGCTAATTCTGCAATTGGAAATTATGCTCAAATGCTAGGATTAGGTAATACTGTTGGTCAAGGTGAAGTATCTAATATGCTTAATGGTCTAGGATTAGGTAATACTATGACTGGTACTATGTTGGGTGGTCAAAATAATTTATTTGGTAATAATCTAGGATTAAATAACTTTGGATTAAATCAATTTAATCAATTAACTGGAGCACAACAAGGCGGATATAATGCATGGAATCAAGGTATTGGTAATATGTATGGAGGAATTGCTAATGGAAATAATATATTAGGTTCATTAGCAGGACAACAATTAGGATATATGGGAACTGGTCTAGGTGGTTACGCTGGTCTAGGTGCTGGTCAAGGAGGAGGTTCACCTCTAAACAATTGGATGAATGCTATTCAGGGAGCTACTAATATTATTGGTGGTGTGGCTGGTGGTTTTGGAGGACAATTAGGAACAGGTATTCAAAACTTTACTAGTGGTCTAAAAATGCCTGGAGGAAGATAATATATGTTTGAATTATTTGATTATTTAGCGCAACCTTCTCAACAAGAATTATTAAAACAAAAAGAATTAGAATTACAGGAGGAAGAAGAAAAAAAAGATAGAGAAAGAAGAAAAAGATTTGAAGAGGAACAAGAAAAATTCATTAATAGTTTAAGAACTAGAGAAGATGAATTAAGAAATCTTCCTAATACTCAACAAAGATTACCCGAAACCACAGATCAATTGTGGAAAGAAAGATTTGGTTTTTCTCCAGTTGGTAAGAAAGGTGTGGGAGGATTCTTTCAAAAATTAGGGGCTGGATTATTAGAGGGTGGTTCTAGATTAAATAAAGATTATACTCCTATTGGTGAAGAAGCTTATAAAAGAGCTTCTAAAAACTATGAAGATGAGTATAAGAAATTATTAGGCGTTGAAAGACTTGAATCGCAGCAGTATAAAGATATGGGAAAAATGTATCAGGATTCTATATCTAATGCTTTAAGAAATGAACAATCTCAAAATAAATTAAAATTACAAGGTGAATTAGGGCAATTACAAAATAAAACTAAAAATAGAGCTTTAGATATTACTCAAGAATTGGGAAGACAGAGCAACCAGATTAAAGCTTTTACAGCACAGTACGATGCTATGGAAAAAGCGGCTAAAGCTGGTAGTTTAGAAGCTAAAACTAAATTAGATGAATTTGATTTAGCTATTAATCAAAAATTAGGAATTGATCCTAAAACGATTAATCCTTCTAATAGAGCTATGATTTTTAGTAAATTATTTCAAGATGATTTAGATAAAATTATTGGCACAGAAACCAGATTAAATAAATCTAAAGAAAAACCAAAAGATCCAATCATTAAATTTATTGAAGAACATGGGGTTGGTCCAGATGGAAACCCAACTGTAAATTTTAGAACAGAAAGGTTTGATAAATCTACAGGAGCTAAAATCGGGGGAGGACAACCACAAGCCCAAAACGTTCCACCTAACGCAACTCCCGCACAACAAATAGCTGGAGGAGTAAGACAAAAATCTTTGGGTTCAGAACCAGTTACACCAGATGGAAAATATTTCCCTAAAAATGTTGATCTAAAACAACAGAGAGAAATTATAGCTAATACTCCTGTTGGTTTTAGAAACTTTGGAGAAGGTAAATTAGCGGCTGAAAACGAAAAAACATATTTAAAGAATAGAGAAGCCTGGAAAACACTTGTGCAAAGATCGAAGATGTCAACTCAAACTATCTTTGATGGTATTGCTTCAGGAAAAACAAAAGAATGGCAATCAGCTTTCTTACAAAATCCTATTGTCAAAAAATTTAGGGATGCTTTTTCTGATACTAAAACACCTGAAATGATTGTAGGACAAAACGAAATCTTTGCTCTTTTAGAACACGTTAGAGCTAGATATGGTACTCGTCCTGCTGCATCATTACTGGATGAGATTGGAAAAACACTAAGATCTGATTGGGATTCTCCATCTACTTTTGCTAAAAAAGCTGGATCAATTTCTTTAATGATTCAATTAGCTCAATTAGAAGCGGAAGATCCTAGAATAGGAGAATATGTAGATAATTCTTTTAGAGCTACAGAAGGTAATCCTGATAGACAAAAATCATTAGCCCAAGCTTTTGAAGAAGAAATCGAAGATTCTCTATCAAAAAGTAAACAAAAATTGAGAAATAGATATCCTACAATTGAAGGTGTGTTTAGAAGATTAGAAGAACCTTTAATATCAATTAAAGATAAAGATGCTAAAAAAAGAGCTTTAGGATTAATTAAGTAAAATGCCAATCAAAAATTATAAAGGTATAAATGGTGAAAACGTTCCTTTGGATTTAGATGATCCAGAGGATAAAGCTATTTATGATGAAGCTATTAAAAAAGGAACTATTAAAGAAACAAAAGAAAAACCAGAATTTCTATCTAAAGAAGATCTTAAAAATAGATTAGCTGGAGGAGCTTTAGGAGCTACTTCAGGCGGATTTATGGGAGGTGTTCCAGGAGCACTAATAGGGGGAGCAGCAGGAGCTATCTTTCCACCAGAAGATATGGTAGATGTTGGTATAATGGTTGGTGGTGGACCAGCGGCAGGAAAAGTGTCTAAACTTATTAGTGGTTTAACTAAAAACGCTTCCAATTTGGTAAAAGGTGGTTCTCAGGTTTTGGGTGGAATGACCTATGGTGCAGGAGAAAATGCTCTATCCAAAGGGTTGAGAGGGCAAGATCCTAAACCAACTTCCGCATCAGAATTAGCAGGTATAGTTATGGGAGGTATTCCAGGACTATTTACTAATATGAGTGGAATGAAAAAAACTCCAGCAGCTAGAACCGCAAAAGCTTTTGGTACACAAAACCCTTCAGAAAACTATAAGATTTTGGAGAGAGGTTCTAAATCTCTAGATGCAGCTAGAGAAGCACAACAAGAAGCTTCTGACTTTACTATTAATTTAGAAAAAGAAATTAATAGATTAAAAGGTGAATCTAGTACTATAGCTAAAACTGAAAAGAAAATTCAAGGACAACTAAGTAAAAGAGATTATAAACAAAAAGTTCAGGATAGAAATCTTGAAAAATCTTTCAACGCTGAAAAAACTCAATTCAAAGAATCTATAAGAGTTATGGAAAATGAATTGAATGATGGTAAAAGGATTATAGGAGAATTAGATAATCAAATGAAAGCTAATCCCTATGATACTTCTTTAATTCAGAGAAAGAAAGAAATAACTGACCAATTACTACTTAAAGAAATGGATATTGAACAGGCAAGAAAAGATTTTTCTCTAAAAGAAATTGAAAAATTTGAAGCTGGAAAAATTGATCCTCAACAATTAAAAAGTAATACAACCCTAAAAGATAATTTTGTTAGAATACAACAAAGACAACAGGATATCAAAAAAGAAATACTAGAGACAGAACAAAAAATACAGGGTGGTGAATTTGGTAATTTAGCTCTCAACAATTTATTTAAAAGAAACTCACAAGAAGCTGGAAAAAGTACAGAAGACTTATTTGATGATTTGATTGGACAAAATCCACAAGTTATTAAAGATTTCTTCGAACATTACCAAAATAAAGGTAAAGATTCTATGATGAGAGAAGCTATCGTTCAACATATTATGCAAAACAGCTTTGATCCAGTTACTAACTCTGTTGGAAATGGATTTACTTATTTAAAACAAGCTGGAAAAGGTAATGTAATAGATAGAATGCAACATATCTTTGGAGACAGGGATACAGCAGAAAGAGTAGTAAATTCATTCAAAGAGATTTCAGAAAGCGCTGATAGAATTACTAAAAATAGAATATCTTCTACTATGGTTGGTACTGTAGGAACAGGATTAGCCTTTAATATTGGGGCTTTACTTTCAGGCCATGGATTGAAGAAAGCCGCATCAGTAGCAGGTGGAGAAGCGGCAACCTTAGCTTACTTAAAATGGGGTACCCTACTAAATAAAATGGCTTCATCTAAAAAATTCAATGATGCTTTCAAAGATTGGATGACTGAAGGCGCTACCAAAGAAATATTAGAAAAGAACCAATACCTGCTATCTCAGATTAGAGAACTTTCATATACCATACCTGAAGACTAGGCTTGACATCCATATCAATCTTTGATACTATAAGGATAGCCACACACCACAAGGGGAAGGGTAGGTTGGGTTATACGAGCTTACCTTTCCTTTTTGTGAATGAGCGAATTTTTAATTTATTTTTTTTGCTTCTCTAGTTTAATTGGAAAAACAACAATCTCCAAAATTGTGAAATCAAAGTTCGAGTCTTTGGGGAAGTGCCAAATTTGTTACAATTGTAGTATGAGCGAAGTAGGTATACGTGGTGGTGCCTTGGTCTTCCAAACCAAAGAGATGGGTTCGACTCCCATACATCGCTCCAAATTTTATGAAGGTGTCTGAATATTTTGAACTGACTTAATTAGTGGTTTAAATCCACAGCCTTAGCCAATCTTTTATTTTGTCACCATCTTCTAATTGGACTAGGAAACTTGACTCTCAATCATGTAAATACGGGTTCGAATCCCGTTGGTGATACCAATTTATTTTTATGGTATAGTTAGCTTAGTGGTAAAGCCCTTGACTGTGAATCAAGGTACAAGGGTTCGATTCCCTTACTATACACCAATTTTTTTGGCTTCTAAGCTAATCTGGTGAAAGCACTTGTCTGAAGAACAAGGGAGCTTGGATCGTAACCAAGAGAAGCCACCAAATTTTTTCTATTGACAATTCAATAGAGTGTGTTATACTGATAGTAGGTAAGTATGATAAGCGGGTTCATAGTAGCAATCGGGAAAACATTTCGCTTGCACCGAAAAGTTGAGGGTTCGAATCCCTCTGTTTCCACCAACACATTTACCTTCCCACCAAATACAGATAATCCCTGTTCTGGGGATTAGTCTATCAAATTCTAAAGATTGTTGACCTTTAGAAAATAATTAACATAAAGTTTTATTCCCGAGTAGCACAAGGCGGTGCAGTTCTCTTGTAAAGAACAGGTTGTGAGTTCGAACCTCACCTTGGGACCCATTTTCTTTTTTTTTTAAATCAGGGTAGAGGCGGGTCTGGTTGCGCCCCTTGTTTTGGAAACAAGTAATTCGGAGGTTCGAATCCTCCTACCCTGACCAAATTTTTTTTAATTGCTTCCTTAGCTTAACGGTAGAGCAAATCACTGTCTATGATTAAGGCGAGGGTTCAACCCCCTTAGGAAGCGCCATTGCTGGTAGGTAGCTTAATTGGTAAAGCAAGATACTGTTAATATCTAAGATGTAGGTTCGAACCCTACTCTACCAGCCACTATTTTCATCTCTTAATACATATCCTATTCTACTATTTGTTTTAAAATATGTAGGAACACTACCTCTAAAAGAATGTACAATATGGGGGTTTAGGGATGAAGAAGCGGAAATAGCATTCTGTTCATATAGTAACTGCCTTATATCAGCATTCCTTTTTCTTTGATCCTGTACTTTTCTCCAATTCCTATGTAAACACTTATCACATTTTCCGCAATTACAAGTTATTTTTCTTGCCAAAACTTTAAACTCCAATCAACTTTTTCATTTCTTTCAACATAATAAATTGCTACTAACTGCGATAACACAGAGCCAATAACACAAAATAAGGTATAGAAAAAACCCATATTGATAAGATATCGTATGTCTCCACTTCTTTCAATTGCGTTTGTAGTAAGTACATAAAAGTTAAAAAACCACACACCATTAGATAAGATAGCAGCCAATACATTATAAAATACCTTATTTGAATTTTTTGCCCTAGAGCTTATACCGTGTGAGAATTGTTGTAGTATGAGCATTAACGCCCATACTACATATTTAATAATATCTAACATATTTATTTATCAAATAAATGGTGTTCCCATTCGTGCCATAAATCTTTTACAGTATTTGGTTTAATCCAACAGTAAAATTTTTCTCCAAAACAAACTACACCTTCTATAAAAGGATCTACTACTCCCATAACTGTACCTTCAGGATATGCATCTTTTGCATAAAACTCATTATCAAGAATATTTTTGTACAATCTTATTTTTTGACCAGGATGTAACTTTTGATCTGCTATAACCGGAATGATAGGGACGTGGGTAGCGTCCCTTGTATATTTTTTTTCAGGTTTTAAAATTTTCCCCATTACAGGCTTACTCATCTTCTAACTCCTCATCCTCATCTTCATCTTCATCCTCTTCATCTTTTTCTAAAAGACCATAAAGATCCAATAAAGAATTTATAGCAACTCTTATACCAGCAGATACACCATCATCAGCACAACAAATGTTGTCATAGTTTACAGAATCTAGATCTAGATTTGCTCTAATTTTTTCTATTAAAATTTCAACCTGTTCTTTAGTTAATTCAGGTAATTTCTTATCAGCCATAATATACCTTTCTTTCCTTTTCTATGATGTTCTGGAAAACCACATCTACTACATTGATATATCTTAAAATTACATTGATATATCTTAAAATATGTATCCCATATTAAATTTTTATTACAACCTAATATGGTACATAAAAACCAATTTATTAAATAATTTTTAATAGAATTCATAATTTAAATAATGGGTCTTGGGTTGGTGTTTTTGGTTTTGGGATTACTTTAGTATTGAATAGTGGTTTGGGAGCGCCCAAGTCTGTAAAGAATTTAACACGCAAATCTCCATCATTCCAATCCTGAAATTGATCCCAATTTACTTTAACTATGAAATCTTCTGGTCCTGCTCCATGTCTTAATATGATGCGCATCTTAACACGCCATCTCTCCCAAGGGTTTTTTTCCTCATAGGTGCGGTCACACATAATGATGGTGTCAGGGTCGGAGAACCATCTAGAGGAGCCTCTAGCTCTGTGTGGGTCTAATGGGTCTGGTGGTGGCCCTCCCTGCACATAAGAGGGTTTCTTAGTATGGTGGGCATACACAATAGATAGGTTATCTGATTCATTTATTTTCTTAAATTCCTCAAACGTCTTAAATAAATCGCCAATTTGAGAGTTAGAATTTTCTTCATAGCCATGTAGTTTTCCTATAGGATCTAAAATTAATACATTAGGTCTAACCTCATTTAGTAGATTTTTTATTATTAATTGTCCTTCATGTGTATCTAATTGAATTTCTGGAATTTTAGATACATAATAAAGGTTGTCATTTAGTTTTTTAGGATCTACTTTATTGTAGATGCGTTTTGCTCTATCTTGTAATGATATTTCTCCAACCTCTTGCTCCACATAAAGAACTTTGCATTCTTTGGTCGGCATTTCTTTAATATCATATAGGTTCTCACCCGTCCCTAATGCCCTTGCCATATTTAAAAGAAGGAATGATTTTCCAACCTTTGAATCTCCATATATACCTAAGGTAGAACCTAAAGGTAATATTTTTGGATCTATATATGAGGAAACTTCGGGAAAAGTTTTCTCTGATAGCGTTTTGAAAGTAGAAGCTTTTACAGTTGGAGTTTTCTTGTTAAATATGGACAAGAACTTACTCCAAAATTAAATTAAAGAGCTTTTAAAGCCTTTACAAAAACATTTTCTTTTACAACTTTTTCTTCTTTTTGTTTCTCTTCTTCTTTATTAGTGTCATTTTCTAATTTTGGTTCTGGATCTGAATCTTCGTAATTTTCTTCTAATCTTTCAATTTCGCATTGGGTAGCTACGAACCATCCCACCTTTGCTAAATCATCTTCTCTTTTCCCATCCTTCAACTCACCTATATATTCTCCATGTTCCAATAAATGAATATAAGTTTTTAAATGCTTAAGGGCGTGATTAGCTCTTTCTAATTGATATTTTAGATTTCCGACTCCCTTTCTCCAATTATTCCTATCATATTTAATTTCACCTTCTCTAAAAATAGAACCAATTCTTTTCTCAGAAGATAAAGGGATCTGTGTTAGATCAAATTTTTCAATATCAGTTTTAACCATATATCTTTCCGTTCAATACAAATTTATTGTTGTTAATTATTACTACAGAATCGTTGAAATTACCGCTTCCCAATACTTCCCCATACAAAAACCCATTAATAAACCTAGTAGGGCGATTTTTGAGATATGAAGGATTTGTATTGGATAAACAAGGTACAGTAATTCCAGTGTGATAATCATTGCTATCCAAACCATTAATGTCTGTATAGGCATAATAAGTATGTATGTGTCCTGCTCTTATAGAGACTCTTGTTTGATCTACTAAATATTTTGCAGGATTAGTTAAGTTGTTTCTTCCATTAAGTATAACATCTCCATGAACGAAATGCAACTTACCTAACTTATATACTTCCCCTTGAGAATAGATTTTCCATCCTCTCTTCCTTAAGTTAAGATATTCAATAGGCTCTAACATACCAGCTAATGAGGGATGCTCATTAACGAAGTCTGAAACCCATTGCTCATGATTACCCTGCAACCATATCTTGTTTTCAATATTATCAATCTTTGATAGAAAGTCTTTTTCAAAAGTATCTAACTCATCTTTTAATCGGAAAGATTCTATGATGTAAGGCTTTCCTCTATTCCAATGGGAAATTGGACCGCAATTTAATTGATCCCCACCTAAAATAAGTGTGTTAGGATCATAATCTCTTACAAATTGTAAAGTTGTATTAATTGCTTTTTGGTTATGGGTTGGATAAATTTTTCTTATACCCCTCTCAACCTTAACCTCTTTCCCGTAATGCATATCATATAATGCTACAAACTTACTATGACTCATGCTACAATAACCTGCTCTTTACAGTGAGGGCATTTTATTTCCATAGGAGGTATTTTTGCTTTCTTCTGCATATTAATAAATTTCTTTAATTCTACACCAATAGGAAGTTTATCAGTTTCCATTATTTTAGTCATGTGAACGAATAGAGCAGCAGCGGATAAAGCAAATACAACTTCTTCTGCGGATACAATACCTTCCTGTATATAATCCATGTAAGGTTGTAACATATCAATGGTAACAGCTTGTAATCTTCTACCATTTTCCTCATTCAATGCTTTATTATGGGAATGTGGGTTTCCTGTCATAATTACAGCATTGTTTAAAGTGTTAGCTATATCTTTTTTACTGTAACGTGGAGTTACTTGATTCTTCTGTTTTTTCTCTTGTTTCTTCATTTAACATAAACTCCACTACATCTACTTCTGTATTTCTAGGGGAAATTCTAGGTCCTAATCCTGTACGAACAGCAGCCATATTTAAAGCCCCTAAAATAGTCATAATATATTGTTCTTCAAAATCACTATTAATTTGTTCATCATCGGATAAAACAACTAAGAAATCAACATCATTCATGTTTTTTTCAATATCATTCCACCCTCTTTCAACCATTCTAATAGATTGATTTAATAAAGATTCATATATTTTAACTAAGTTATTAATGTAATCTTTTTTATTTACTATCATCTTCTCTATGTTTATTTAAAAACTCTTCCAATATATAATCTTCATAATATTGAATTAATATATCTCCACAATAATCATATGTTTCTCTATCCGTATCACTTAAAGTTTTCCAAGTTAAATCTTTCTTTTTATCATTAAATTTTGACCAAAACTCTTTATTAGCGTCGAACAAAATTTCACCGTAAGATTTATTTTCCATATACTTTTCCTATAAATCTATCTATTTCTTTTCTTTCTTTTAATAAAGTTCCTATGTTAGTACAGATAGCGTGTATAATACCTTTCTCATCTTCAAACCAAATAGAACCATCCTTCATAGTGGTGGAGGCTGGAATATCTGTTAAAGAGGGGAGATCATTTAAATAATTTAATGCTCTATATATGGCTTGTTTTGTAATGGGTTTAGCTTCTGAACCGTCCCATCCAGGACCTAAATACGAGTATGAAATTATCTTTAGTTGTTCTGTTATATTGGAAAGTTTCCACAATAATAATTCTACTGATTTAGAATTTAAAGTTATTGTTTCTACTTCCATTAATTTTTTATCAGCCATTATCTTTAATAAACTCTTCTAAATTTGTTCCTTCATAAGAAGAATATTCTTCTTTAGCAATTTCTTCAACACTATCTATATCTATAAAACCATTATCGTCCCAATCAGAATGATGACATTGTTCATCTATTATTTCAGAAAGTTGGTCATCATAAAGAGATCTAATACTTTCTTCATTTTTAGCTTCTATATAAAGTGTTGTAGAAATCTCTTTTGTAACAGCTATTTTAAAATAAGGCATTATTTAATCCTTCTTATTTCAGCCCAATTTTCACCTCTATACATTTTGCAGGGGCAGTAAAATCCTTTCAATCTTAAATCTTCCCTTTCCATAATCGATAAGAAACGAATGGACTCTTCATCGCTCCAGGAACGGGGTTTTTCGAAAACAAGTTCATCATGTACTTGTAATAAAGGTATTCCCTCATTTCCATATTCTCTATAAAAGACTAACATATCACCTTGAACATGGTCCGCTGAAGTTCCTTGACCTAAAAAAGATACCGCTTGTTTAGCACTATTTGTAGGTGTATCATTTACTCTTAGAAATCTACCAGTTAATGATCTAATTATACCAGTAATATCTATTTCTGTCAATACCTTCTTATGCCATTTCCTAATAATGTGGAATTTTTTAAAATAAATACCTTCTAATATTTGATTTGCGCGTGCTCTAGCTTCTAATGAGGTATCTTTGAATAATCTTTGTGCTAGGTTAACTCCCGAGAAAGCTACTTTACAACCTGCATAATCCCAATCCTCATATAATATTATAGCTCCCATTTTAATGGCTTTTTGTATATTCTTTTTTTCTAAAGTTTTTCTATCTAAAAGAATAATACCTTCTAAATAATTAGATCCATGGGCCACTGATTTAGCAACGAATCTTTCTGATTTTCCTAAAAATTTAGCCGCATCTTTATATGCCCCATCAGAAGTATCTACTAACCATTGGAATGCATCTTTCTCAATTTTGTATGTATCGAAACCCGCATAATAAAGACACATCCTTAATTCAAGATTTGATTTATCCGCTTTAATAATACAAAGGTCATCTGATCTTGGGATAACTGCTATACGTGCTTGACCAAAAGAGGATTGTTCTTCTTTGGGTGTATCTTCATCATAGGATGGGATGTTTTGGAAGTTTGGATTCCTTGAGGAGAATCTACCTGTAGAGGTACCTATGCATACGAAACGTGGGTGCATAAGTCCATCTCTTCCGAAAAATTTGTCATCAAACCAGGATTTAAAGCCCTTACCTTGCCCCTTGTATTGGTATCCCTTTACCAATAATTGATATTCGATTGAGTAATCTTGTGGTTTACTTAAAATTTCTGAAACGTTTATTCCCTCGTTATCAGCTACTTCTTCCAAAGCTGAATAAATTGATTCAGAATTCCATTGTTCTAAAGTTATTTTATACTTTTCAAAAAATTTAATAGCGGCTGAAGGCGAATTTGGATTAAAATATTGGTATTTTTTCTTTTTACCTTCTCCAGTGTATGGAAATAGTTTTTCTTTATCTTCATCTATAAGTCTATCTAATTTCTCTACTAATTCTCTATCTACCTTAATTCCTTTTTCTTGCATTTTTTGTGCAATTAAATTAATTTCTAATAGATCTCTATAGAATTTATAAGGTATACCTTGTTTTTCCATTTCCCTTAACATACATAGGAAGCCCTCTCTTCCTACATATGTGTCCATGGCATTATAACCCCACACATCATGTTTGGGGCAAGGACCTTTACAATTCAACTCTCTACAAAGTTTGAATTGAGGAAGACCTACATAGAAAGTATTCATTGTCCACAAATTAAGGAAACCTATGGAACCTTTTTCAGATTCCTCTTTCCCTTGGGACATTTTTACTAGATCTTGGTTTAAAAGGAAATGAGTTACAATACCGTCTTCAAATATATCTAAGGGTAATTCTTCTCCTAAAACATGTTCTAATACGGTTTTTTCAGCACCCATAATAGAAAAACCCACCAACTTAGTTATACCTAATTTCGCATAGTCAACAACAGTTTTAGCTACTTCTTTAGAGAAGGGCATACTTGCTGCTAATCGCGAATTAGATAAACCTATAATGGTGGGTTTATTTGTGGTAGGATCAAACTCTAAATCTATACCAGTATATTGATCGGGATTCTCTAAAATCTCTCTTACAT
>JACCDG011274303.1_pt1 | contig 24978 bp, 24 predicted proteins | sample 7442471 | NCBI WGS metagenome assembly JACCDG01 (sample SAMN15323444, study PRJNA562643) | freshwater metagenome | isolation source: river surface water | place: USA:Blue River Watershed | collected 2017-08-17 | reverse complement strand
GCACAAGTCGAGTAAGGTTTTTGCGTAGCAAAAGCCGACGGAGACGATTGACGAGCACAAGTCGAGTAAGGTTTTTGCGTAGCAAAAGCCGACGGAGACGATTGACGAGCACAAGTCGAGTAAGGTTTTTGCGTAGCAAAAGCCGACGGAGACGATTGACGAGCGTTAGCGAAGTCAATCAATAGCGAAGTCAATCAATAGCGAAGTCAATCAGTAACACGCGTCCCCTGCAGCGAGCTTTTGGTAAGGATATCGTGATGCAGAAAGAATGTCGCCGAGGGCTGGAGTTGTATATTGATTGGTTGGGTTTGCGGCCGTAACACACATAAATTTGGCTGGATTTCCCACAAATCTACAATAATCATTAAATGGTGGGCTAGTTGGAGACTCGATATTATACCAACCGCGTTTCATTGCTGAATAGCCGCAATCAGTGATATTTGTTGGCCTGGTAACAGTTGGAGCTGTTGGGATTGGTGTTGCCGCAACATAGCAAGTATCCCCTTTCATTAGTGCTTGGAACGGATGTTTAACCGCGGCTAATACATCCCCTAATTTGGGAACAGTATATTGGTTGGATTTATCAGCAGCGGTGACACACATGAATTTGGGCGGATCCCCCACAAATCGGCAGTAATCGTTGTACGGTGGAGTCATTGGGGACAATATGTTGTACCATCCCCTCTGCATTGATGAATAACCACAGTCAGGAATATAAGTTGCGCGGCTAGTTGTGTTGATTGGTGTTGGAGAAGGAGTAGGGGAAGGAGTGGGAGAAGGAGTAGGGGAAGGAATTATGGGGGTTGGAGTAGGAATTATAGGGGGTGAAGTTGTGTTATCCACACTAGAATAATAAACAGCGGCAATTATAACAATTAATAATACCACGCCAATAGCGATGGCGATTCCGATCTGTAAGAGACCCATTATATTTATTCTCATAACAAACAATTAAAAAATAAACAATTAAATCATTTAGGACGCGAGATGTGATCGATCACATGTTCTGCAACAGACTTTGCATAAGCGAAGCTTTCTCATCCAGAGAAAGATTAACACTCGCCGAAAGTATGTCTTCAACGGTAATTTTTTTGCCCAATTTCGGAAACAATGTCGGGTCGAAGTGGACAGCAGAGGCAGCATTTTGCTTGTATGCAGCAATACATTGTTCTCGCGTTTGATGTCTCACAGATTTCATATGAGATCCATCGCCAATTTGTGCTGCGCGTTCAATAGACATCTCATCTTGTAATTTCATACTTTCAAGAGATTTAGACGCATTTACGTATCCGTACTTGGTAATTGCGGCGAGAGAATTCATGTATGCTGTTGGCTCCCATACATATTGCATATTTTCCCAGCTTTCTTCAATCGCAATAACACATGTAGATTCGTGTTGAACAGGGAGACATCCGAACGCATCAGGATATTTCTTAACATAATCATTGCAGAAAGATTCGCTCAATGCATCAATTGGAACATGAAAGATGAAATCCCTGCTAGTCAAAAGGGCGCTGCGCAATAGTTTTTCTTCATATCTGTATTTCATGGGAACAAATTTTAGATTAATTCCTGCGGTCGATACGACAGCAACACATACGTCATAGCTCCTTCTATTGTACGGGATGTATGACACCAAACAATTTTTTGTTTTCGCATACGCTAGCACAATTGCATCACTGGGATCAACACATAACTTGAACACATTGTAAGGGTAATGTGCTGCCATCAAAGCATGAATCCACAAATCATCAGATGCATTTTTGACTCTATTTACAAACTCAGGCAATTTTCCGATGATTTGTTTCATAAGATCGCTGTCTGCATCTATTGTATTGATTTGTTGGGGATACAATAGTAACGCTTTGACAATAACATCAATACTATCGTTGGGATCAATCCGGACTGTTTTGAGGGATCGTTGAATATCCTTCTCCATTTTTGTAATGTCTTCTTTTTGCATGTTGTTTGCGCTATCACATTCATAGATGAGGCGAATTCAATATTTTGCTTCGCGCCTTTACGGCGCTTCGCTAGGCTCCGTCGGCCTTTGCCTTCGGCAAAAACCTTACTCGCCCTATACAAATCCGTATACTGGAAGTCCATCATAACATACAATTAAACATTCGGCCGATACCCTAAATTCTGTTAAAATGGACTTTTGAGCCGATATAAGACTGTTGACCGAATACCTAATTGCATATAATGAGTACCGAGGACTCAAAATGAATAACATATTAAATATTGCAATTCACATAAGTATCAGCACAAGCTCCTATAGTTTAGTGGTTAGAATACGGCTCTTATAAGGCTAAGACACCAGTTCGATTCTGGTTAGGAGCATTAAACATTTAACAACAAGATCTTTTTTTTGATATTAATAAGATCGATTACATAATATAATTAGAAATGTCCAAAGGCGTGTTCACGATATTATCCTCAAATAAGGGGAAACATGATCAATTCCTAACATCAACAGACATGTTACGCAAAAGGCTGGATAAAATCCTCCGAGACAATATGGAATCTGGATTGTTTGAAAACAAACAAGAAGCAAAGGCAAGTATGGCCGATGTTCAAAGAACTCATAATTTGTTTGTTAAGAACTCATTTAAACCGCATGTTGCCCTCGCGTACGAATATTTCAAAACACAGAAAGAAGGATCCGGAATTGTAGGGATATTAGACAGTACTGATCGTGTAAAATTCAGTTTAAAAGGCAATAATGGCAATTTCTTAAATGACATGGTAGTTCATGTTGTTTTCGATGATATTGGCAATCCAAATGCTGATCCTGCTACGTATCCAAAATACAGATATTGTGAATTTCCCGGTCTCAGATTGTTTCAGAAAGTTATGCTAACCGCCGATCACTTAGAAGTAGACTCCTATAATACAGAGGATGCTGTTTTATACACGAAAATAAAGGTTTCTGCAAGTAGAACGCCGGGTTGGTATGAAATGCTTGGCCAAGAGAATGAAGTTACCGGGGAATATTACCGAGACGATCTCAGCATAAACGAAATGTACAAGTTTAAAGATGGGGCACAGACCCCCAAACCATTTCAAAAAGGGCTTGAATTATGGGTTCCGCTTATATTCGACTTTAATGAGTACGTCGGAAGAAGTCTCCATAACTCCCTTATAAACACTGATCAAAAATACATAGAAATAGATATTTCTGCGATGAATAAAATTATGAAAGCCATTGACTCTACAGGGGCAACAATTCCGGATGGAATAAACGGATTTAAGATTAAATCTATGGCGTTATATTCGAGAAATGTATATCTCCCACCTGAAATCAATGATATCTTCACGGACAGAAGCGATTTACAGCTCATTAGAGTCAAACGCCAACATCGTAAAATTATTACAGAATCGAGTGGAAATATAGAACTGCGCCAGCTGAAATATCCTATAGAAATCATATATTTCGGATTCCGCCCCCTTGTAAACGGAGATAACGCAAATCCATACTCCTTCAATGATTGGCATAAAATGACGTATAAAACACGCAAAAATGCACCTATAACGGTATTAGTGCCGAATGCAAAAGTGGCACCAGCTATGCAATTGGTGAGGAGATGTGTTTCCTATGCAAACAGTACTCCCCCTATGGAGTTGATTGGTTTTACTGCACATGGAAACGTATTATATCCACTTATGCCGGAAGCGTTCTTTAATAATTATCTGCCGTATATTTTGCCTGGTTTAAGTACTCCGGGAGAACAAGGTGTGTATGTTGTTCCTTGGTGTCATTATCCAATTCTATATGATCCCAGCGGTCATATAAATAATAGCACAGCAAGAGAGTTATTCATCGCATTTAAACGAAACGATGTGATTGCCACAACACTTCCGGACCCATCAGTAGAAATGTTCACAAGCGCACAATGCATAAACTTCCTCATATATGACAAGACAAGCATTCGGTTGAAATATGTAACGTGATTGCCGTTCGCACCTACGGTGCTCACTTGCAATCGTCTGCGCCGCGGGGTTCGGCAGCTACGCTGCCTAGAACCACCGCTCGGCTCGACAGTATTCTGTATTTTATGATTGCGAGGCAATCGATCTATGTTAACCGATTTTTTCTCCGATGTTTTGTTTTCGATTTAAAAGTTGCTAGCAAAATATATATTTTGAAATGAGCGTCACAGAAGATATTCTAGGCATGGAAGGTTTAGAACCCACTATCCATAGAAAATACGATGCAACCGAAGAAAACGTGTTCAAAAATTCCCTAGCAAAAGCCTACAATGTAAACCCGGATGAGATTACAGTTGATATCGAAGGCAGATATCGCATGTACAAAATTAATGGCCATGTAATATTTCGTGATATTAATAATGGTCCGTCTGAATAACCAACTAAATATAACATCAACGTGTGTTAAAATGAAGAGAATTGGCAATCACGTTACCAAAGATGGTAAAAAGATGGATGCAGCAATAAATGATCTTATCATAACAGCAGAGGCCAATGGAATTCATTCTGATTGTGCTCAAATATTTTTGATCGGGCCGCAAAGTACACGAGAAAATCTCAGCGAAGATGAGAAATCTGGAATCAAGAAGATCATATCAAGGGGAGTTAGAATTTATGCCCATGCAAGTTATCTTTCAAATCCATGGGGCGCAAAAGCTGCATTTGGAGCCAGTTTAGTGCGTAAAGAACTAAAGTTATGTGATGAGATTGGAATACGTGGACTAGTTGTTCACATTGCAAGAAAATCACCAGTGGAAATAGCTTCAGTAATACCATCACTACTTACTGATTCAAAGAACGCAATTTTATTTCTCGAGATAGAAAGCTATAAACCTCTTACGGAAGATAAATCTGCTATGACTTCATGCACATATGAAACCCCCTACAAATTGAATGAATTATTGAAATCTATTGATCCCTCCGTAATGCATCGTGTTGGCATTTGCATTGACACAGCTCATTTATGGGCGGCCGGAACTGATATATCCACCCATGCCAATATGCGTAAATGGTTTGAAGAATTGAAGGCGCTAAATTGCACTAATTATTTGATACATCTGAATGATCAAATCTGGACACTCGGAGGTGGAAGAGATGAGCATGCTCCATTGCTTCGTGGAACTATTTGGGGAAGATTTAATCCGGAACTTGATCCCATTGATACGCCGGAAAATTCCGGGCTTAAAGCGGTGTTAGAATGGTCCGCCGAACATAATGTAGATATGATTTTGGAAAGGAAATCCGCTAAACCAGTTATCAAAGATGCTAGCGGAAACATCATCAATAACATTCTGAGTGATTATCATATGCTTCTGATTGCCTTCGGCAATTGGCTGCGCTAGGCCTTGCTTCGCAAGAGCCGTCGCTCGCCCATTATACTGGTTTTTTGTGATCACTTCGTGATCAGGCCGCGCCGCGAACATCATACGGATGTATCGCTCGGCTCGCCGCTGATATTTCGGGATGAGTCTGGCAAGTTTCATATGTTACTCTCTAGTGTACTATTTAAGCACAAAAAACAAGCCGCGAGCATCGACTTCGCGAAGCGATCGAGTAAGGATCATTTGTTGCTTCGCAACGGTAACGAAGTGGAGCAGAGTCCGACGGTGTAGTGACGAGCGAAGCGAGTGCTACGCCACAGCGAAGCTGTTGAGATGATTGCCTTCGGCAATCACTAGAGCGCAGCCAGATCACTTCGTGATCACGAAATATCAGAGGCGAGCCGAGCGATACATCCGTAGGATGTTCGCGGCGCAGCCTAAAAATATTGAATTCCAACATCCCATGTATACAGTCCGTCTCCATACAAACATGAATTGCGGCTTTTGCGGAAAAGATATCAAGGATTACGCTAAAAAGTCAGTTACTCAATGTCTTAAGTGCAATGATAATATCTGTGGAAAATGTTCCGATGCCGGCACAATGTATTGCGAAAAGCATTCCAGCAAAAGAGACCCATTATTCGAAACTTCTTCTGAGGATGAAATCGGCATTCAAGAATACGGGTGTTCGTACGCGAGATGCAGCGGGATTGCAATGCCACCTGATCGTTATTGTGAATTTCACAAAAAATTCGAAGCAATTCCAGAAGATAAGAAGACATTGCCACAGAAGACTTATCCGGGTGTTGCGAGTGATATTCCATACCCGAGTTTTAGCTCTATGTACGGTAATTTAGTCAGGGATAGAGGTACACCAGACATTCCTTTGCATCATCGCGAGCAAACGCGAACAATTCCCAGTTATTCATTGTACGGAAGAACATGGGGACAACAGCCAAGAGAACCTACTCCAGAAGAGCTCGAAGAAATCAAAGAAAAGAATGGAATGTATATCGCTAAACTGTTTGCGTTGCAAGATAATATTCCAGATGATTTCAAATCCAAAGTAACTGATGAAATTGAGAGAGTAGGAAAGGCAAAGTTTGTTATTCCCGATGCAACCATTACCGGATTTATGTACAGCGCCAATCTAGCTATATCCAACTTTATGGACAAAGAAGACATGCAAAAAGCACCCGTGGAGAAAGTTACGGATTTGGATTCTATTCTTGAAGATTTAGATTTATTGGGATTGCCAGAAAAGAAGGTGAGGTTTGAAGATATTCCACTCCAATCTGAGCAAGAACCTCCAATTCAAGAAAATACACCCGTGCCAATTCAAGAAAATACACCCGTGCCAATTCAAGAACCTGACAATATCGTTCAGGGATCATTTGCTTTATTCGAAAAAAATGCAGATTCGGTGCTGGCCGAACAACAAAAGCAAGAAGATAAGAAAACATTCATACAAGATGTTGTAAAGGCCATCTTACCCCATGTGCAAAAAACAGACTTTGGCAAGATCACATCTCAGCTTAAAATGATAACAAGAAGCATGGCAGAATTTTCCATGAATTTCGCCGCTCTCAAAGCCGCACACACGAGAAACAACCAAAACATCGAAAGTATTTATGCTAGGTTGGCCGTAATAGAACAAAATCTTATGATTCGTAATCCTGTTAGAACAGCCCTTACTTATGAAGAAACAAATTCTATGATATCGGTCCAAGGAATGACGGAGAGACTTAACTCCATAGAAACTTCGGTCGGCACATGCAGAAAGCTGATAACAGAAGTAGTGAAAGCAATCCACGATTGACTTCGCGATGCTCGTCAATCGGCTCCGTCGTGGTCAAGCGCAGCTTGACTGCTCCGTGCTTCGCACTCCGCACCGCTTCGCGGCACTTACTCGCCCTCTGGAATTGTTTATTTTTTGTGATTGCCGAAGGCAATCGGCTCTGTCGGCAGTTGCCTTCGGCAACAACCTTACTCGCCATATACTGAAATAGCATACTGGCGAGCATCGACGCCAGAGGCTTCGCCTCTGGCTAGAGCGCAGCTGATTGACGAGCGTTAGCGAAGTCAATCAGAATCATTTCCTGCAAGAGCCCTTCTACGTCTTCTTGCCTTCTCTATTTTTTCTATGATGCTCAATGATATGTTTTCCCTGTCGTACTTTTCTAACGCCTTGAGATAATCATCCAATGCTGTCATATTTACGCTTATCCAATCATTTACAATGCTGTAGTATTGATCAGAGAATTTTGTATAAATAGTGTCTCTTAATGTTGTCGCGTTGTTGCACAATATATACGCATGTATTACAGGTTCTGTTAAATGCCACACTTTAGCTTGTTTAAGTAGTCTTTCTTCATATATAATTTTATCCGATGTCTTGCAAACAAATAATTTAAAAGACCCGTGAAAGCTTGGGTTTTTCATGATTATTATGGTGTCACAATGCTTTTCTTGCTCCATTGCTATTTAATCGAATTATTCTATATTTAATTAAAAATTTGAATGGTTCTATTAAGTTGTAATAGATCAACTGCAATGTCCAAAGGAAACATGGGATGGTACTTGAGGCCCGATCAGTATGGAATACACAGAAACTCCATAAAATCTCACATGACAACATTATGTGATGAATGGAAGGGCTGGAGGTTTGTTAACCCGTCTGAAAGAACCAATATAATCGATGAGATGGAGAAAAGCTGCTATGATCATTCTGTTTCTGTGTACAAAAAAACAGTGAACAAATACCCCATTTGGGACACACAATTTAACAACACATACAAAGTAACTACATGCAAGATAATGTTAAATTTACAGCCAGATGAAAGCGGTAACGTCAGATTATTGGAGAGAATCGTGTCGGGTGAGTTAAAACCTTCAGAACTCGGGTCGAAAACAGAATCAGAAATGGTTACTGAACCCGGCGAAGAACTTCGAAGAGAATGGGAATTGAGGAAAGAGGCCAAAATCAAGAAAAATTATGTGTCTGGAAAGAAATGTCCTAAATGCAAAAACACGGATAAAATAGATTTTAACCAGGCACAGAAATCTTCCATCGATGATGGTTATGTTTCCATTGGATATGTTTGCGAAAACTGCGGAAATACGTGGTCATGATCACCTTCGGTGATCGGCTCCGTCGCGGTCTACCTTCGGTAGACACGCTTACTCGCCCCATACTGGTATTTTTTATTGTACCCATAATATACAATTAAACACATCGGCGAACATATCCAAATTAACTTAAAAGCATGATTTGAGGTTAAATATCGATGTTGGCCGCTGTGTTTAATTGTTTATTAGAGGCGGAAAAAATATCAGTATGGGGCGAGCCCAGCACCCTGGAGGTCGAGTAAGGGCAGGACCGTAGGGACTGCGATAGCGCAGCTATCTTTTGCGAAGCAGAGTCCGACGGTGTAGTAACATTCTGATCACCGAAGGTGATCAATTGCGAGTGCTACGCCACAGCGAAGCTGTTGAGACGATTGCCGGAGGCAATCAGGAGCAGACTGCGGCGCAGCCTAGATTTGCGCGAAGCGCAAATCTAATCTAAAGTTTTGTCTGATTCATACGTAGAAAGCATTTTAACGCCCTGGCCAATGTTCGCCGCAAATTTTGTGAATTTGATGCTGTTAATTTTACTGCTTACAACAATGTATCTGCCAGATAAGTTGACATGTTTGATGCTAATTCCATTCTCTACTATTGTGACAGGAATGCATCCGTTAATTGCACATTTAAGTATATCTTTCTTTCTGGCCGAATGTGTAGAAATAGAGTCTATTTTTTCTTCTGTGGTCATAGGAAACTTCACTCTATAAATGGATTTAGGTGTCTTTCTAATGTCATCTCTTCCCGTGTGCATACAGAATGGACAAATTACGTTGCCTGGAATCCTACCGTTCCCGTCGTGAACAACAGTAATAGCAATGTAATTATCATCATACACTTGCTCATCACATATGCTACAAATGAACTTACCTGATTCATCAACGTTTGTTAAAGCAAACTCATCGATAATGCCTTCTTTCACATCACGATCAAGATCAACGAATTTAGGTCTGCCGTGAACATTTGCGGATTTTACTTTGAGCTCCCTCGCTATCGGATTCTGATATGAAGAGATTTCTAATCGTTCAGACAACATATTTTCAGAGAACTTTAGATCACTAAGTTGAAGCTCCATAGTCCGATAACCATGCGAGAATTTGGTAATATCCATAGCGTCATAGAATACACTGCAAATACGTTCTGATAGACGATGTTCTTTGTTTGTGGCAGTGATTTCAAACTCAAACTCATCAATCGAGATGAAATACCAAGTGAATCTAGCATATCGCTCTAACATGTAATCTACTGTATGTGCAAATTGTATCTTGACTCCTGTTTTCCCTTCAGCCCTCCTGTCTCTCTGGCCATTGTGATTACGATTGTTCTTATCATTCCTTTCCGCAATTGTTTTGGAATCTTTGATTTGTTTTGTGTTGGGTTTTGCATACAACGTACTCAATACATCCCCCCATACAGAAACATACTTGGAAAGATATTGATTCATTCTTGCCTTCTCGACATATTCTTTCTCGTATTTCGCAAAATTCTGTAATACAAACTCTTCAAGATTCTTTTTTGTATTTGCCACGAAATCTTTGCTTCCTGCCGGAAGTATTACATAACCCATAACCGGAGTTACGTCGAATGTATATCCGTCAAATGCAATGTTCAAATAGCTTCCTGGATCGATATGTTCGGCATCAAGCGGGTGTTTTCCATTCGTCTTAATCGGACCTGTGTACTTTCCATCTATGTCAAATACGCGAGCATTACACATGATGTTGAACATTTCACCCAAAATGGCGAACTTATCAGCATCTGAAAGAAAGTCCCCCTCAACGGCTTGCTTAAGAATCCTCATATGGTAGATCTGACTGGTAAGATGATTCTCTAATATCAAAATCAAATTTCGCGGCGGTAGGGGATTTGCCCCTACCTTGCGATGGGCTCCGTCGCGGTCAAGCGGAGCTTGACGCGCTTACTCGCCACGTACTGTAATCTTATATGATCCGGCTAATATACAACTAAACATAAGGGCCGATACCCTTAAATTCTGTTAAAATTAATGTTTGAGCCCGTTTAAGGGTATCGGCCCTTATGTTTAGTTTTTGCATGGCAAAGGCTAATCAGCGAAGCGCTTAGTTGCATATTATGCCCATAGTATAAAATCCCAGTACGTGGCGAGCCGAGCGGTGGTTCTAGGCAGCGTAGCTGCCGAACCCCGCGGCGCAGCCCTGTTACGAGCGGAGCGCCAACGGCGCGCAGCAAGTAACAAATTGAATTATGTTATAAGCATATATTATGTACAGTGCATGAACATGTCATCCAATCGCTTAGCCGAGATATCTGCCGAGATCTCATCAATGGGTCTTAGCCTTAGAGGTGTTATTGAAGGAAATATCGGAGCAGGAAAGTCCAGTGTAGTTAATATTTTCAACAAAATAAGCGGGGTTGAGGCCATTCAAGAAAGTGTTAAAATATGGGAAGAATTAGGAATTCTTAAGGATTTTTACGGAGACCCCAAAAAATTCGCATTATTGTTTCAATCAGTAGCTTTTGCGACGCGATTAGCATCAACATCATCGTCTATGATAACTGATGACAGTTCCCGCGTGATTATCTCAGAACGGTCAGTTTGGGCCGATAGATATTGTTTCGCCGAGAATTTAGCGGAAGATGGAACTATGACAGAAAAAGAAATCAAAATTTATCAAATCTGGCATAGAATATTGATCAATGGACATTTGGACAAGACTGTTCCGGATGTTATTATTTACTTACGCGCGTCACCGGAAACATGCAAACGCCGCCAAGAGATAAGGGCTCGCAAATCGGAAGATCAGATTCCACTGGAATACTTCCAAAAACTTCATTCCAAACATGAAGAGTGGTTACTGAAAGACGATAAATGGAATCCTATAGCGATCGGAATTCCTAGTCATGAATTATCTCTAACTGCATCAGGAACTGAGATAAAGAAAACCAAATACATGAAGAATGCTCCAGTATTCATTATTGATATTGATTCTGATTATACAAACAAAGAAGAATATGAAATTTACATAGCCGAGAAATTACTCGAAATGGTTGAAAAATATGGAAAGACAAAGGACGAAAGGATCAAATTCGATGAGTTTTTGAGGAAGAAATCCAAATTTCCCAATGAAGAAGAGATCATTGAATTCGTTCGGCAGTTGAACAACATGTATTCTTCGTAATATTATTTCCGAAAATAAATTTATCTGGGCAAATGTATATTCTCGAATATTCGTAATGGACAACGTTCTACTGATCATTATCGTTCTTATAATTGCCTACTTTGTTCACAAGCAATTGTGCAAACAAGGTATTGATGTTGTGTCTGAGGGCATAGTTATAATTAAGAAGCCTCTTAATATTGTTGCTAAGGTCGCCGAAGGATACACTAATCCAGTTGGTGTTCTTTCCCGCTCTCCTGCGTTTGTTATTCCAGGGACTCTCGCGCGGGTTTCAGTGTAATCACGTCGTTTCACATATTTTTTATCACGCAGCGATGTTTGCCGACAATAATATAATGAATTATGCTATAATTATAGTGGCAGTATTGCTGATCGCATACTTTGCCTATCGATATCTTTCCGGAAACAATGACAACGTGTCAAATCCAGCCATAACATTAAATATTTCAAATAACGGCATTGAATCAACAGAGGCTTTCACCACTTTGTTTCCCGTGCTGAACAGCCAGTATCCTGAATTCACGATGATGCAGCCGACGAAGGAAAACATAGACGCAGTCAATTCATTGGACGCGAAGGCTTGGGAACTTGTTATGGGGCTCAGAAGCGAATGCGACAAACAATATCCTGCGTGCAAATCGTATAGCATCAAGAATAAAGGCCAATTCAGAACCCATTTGGATTCGTACAGAAAATGGCTAGATAATCTCGACACTGCGGCCTTAACTAAATTAAGCGGCATTTTAACATCATCCGGTATCGAATATGATTTTGATAACAATATCTTGTTGATGAGATCCGCGGGCAACATGTATGTTGTATTACCGATAACAAGCCTTAGCACTCCATTGGTAGATTCCAAAGTGATCACATCTGTTTCTGATCGCAAATACCCAGCTCCATTGAACACAATGTATACTCTTTACACCACTTACGTTATGATTGTAATGACGATGTATAAAGTAATGAAGAAGGATATTGCTGTTAATTTCGATGTTATGTGGGAGCCGATAGATTCGAAGGACTATTTGGGTATGTTGGAAAATGTAACATCCCTCAAAAATTTGAATTTATAATGATAAAATCGTTTACGTGCTCGCAACATCATGTACAAGATTCATATTATAAGAAGCGAACAATTGATGACTGAATCAATGCGTTTGCCAACTCACGAGCAAAGAATGAAATATTTTGATGACATAGTATGCAAAAGATCTGGTGGGAAAGACAGCAGGTATTACATAGCCTGTTATTTGTTTGTAAGTCTTGTGTTTGAACTCCCCCCTGACGATGACACTCTAAAAGATCCGGGGTTGGCAAATTTGTGTTCTAGGCGGCTGAAAGAATTTATATTCCATATATCGAAGATTAATTGGCCAGTGAATGACAGCGTTTATATGAAGTATTTAGATGATTGCAAGTATTTGATTGCGGAAATCTCTGCCCTTAGAGGAGATTACAGCAAACGCAGTATTCGGGCTATGAAGGGATGCAAAGAAAGAATAGGAGGAAATGTAGACGATTTCGACTCAGAAGACTTTATTGTTGTAGGAAGCATTCTTTCTGAATCGAGAAGCCGAGACTCATCCCCAAAAAGAGTCCCACTTATCAGCGAACTTCCCAACCCAACAAGTTTCAAATGCTTTGTAAAATTTCATGATTCCACTGTGGTAAGATGTTTAACTATGTCACATAAACCCTCCAGACTCATAACTGATAGGCTAGCAACAGCTTGGAAAGTATGCAGGCAACATATATCGTATTATTTATCAAAAGTAATTATTCCGGAAGAATTCATTGAAATGGTGAAAAACCACCCTGAAATTGTCGATGCGATAAATAATTTCAACACAACTCAGAAAGCAATTTATATGATTTCTGTGTTTGATTATTTGGCGGCATTAGAATCGACCACCACACTGGTAGACCCTTTACGTGGTTGCTTCGCAACCAAAGAATCATTCGATACATCAGGTGACCCTTTACGTGGTTGCGAAGCAACCAAAGAATCACAAAATGATTGGTTTTACCAATTGTATATGATTCTCCATGCCGTTGACGAGCCCATAGCCAGTTTCATGTACATCGTAATATTGGAATTAGAATCAAAAAATTTGACTCACATGCTTGATTATCAATTGAAGGATTTGATACATATTTTCATGAAGCGTTCATTTGAAAGAATTCAGGAATTCATTTCTCCAGAGTATGTGAATGCAATTCTGGAACTTCAAAGCTCTATGGGGGTATAATTATAATGATTGCCGATGGCAACTAATACATATATCTCACAATTACAACAAACCTCTTATCTTTATCGGATTTATTGGTGTATTCTATCTTTACTTTTTTGCCCGCAGGAACATAACTGGACCCGATTTTATCTTTGCCGATAGTATATGACCACGCCGGCCCAATTTCTATAGGACCAGTTCGGCCGGCAAAGATACGTGTGATTAGCAATTTGGAATCGCTTGATGAAAATGCGTTTGCGGCCCCTGTTTGAACGGTGATGGAGCAATTAGCATAGTTGACATTTCTAATAAAACCCAAATCATTGGTGTTTTTTGTGTCTGTGATCTTAAGTTTGTTTCCACGCGATAAGTAAGGTAAAAACATTGATGATGGGATTACTATAACAGTATCGTTTGGCGCCACGTCAGTGGCAGGTGGGCATACCTCCGAATCTTCACCTATCATTGCTGTGAACGTATCCCCGGTATGTTCGGCCGTAGTTACATAGGTGAATGAAAGAACATTAATATCATCTTCCCAACCCTCCTCGCCAACGGTGGTTGAATTTGCCGTAGCAGTAAATTCTATAGTATCAAATGCGTATGATGCGCTTCCGGTTGGTGTTTGCATTTCCTTCACTGTCACCTCGGCAGGATCGATTCGTTCCATTACCAACGGAATTCCCGCAATTGTATGTGTGGTATTGTTTCTACATACAGTGGGATCTCCCTGTTCCATTTCCCTCCAATCATCTTGGATTCTTTCCCCGTCACTGCAAGTATAAGTATATCTCAAAAGAACACTGCTCATATCATATATTATAAATAATTTATTTGTATATTTTCTAAGGGGACATTTCTATATCAACACTCAATAAGTAAGCGTATTTGGCTACTGGAACACTATTTTTCTTGATGGAGAATCGGATTATTCCCTGTTCTTTTGGCAAATTAGATAATTCACCCATGTTGTTTTCGGCCGAAGTAGTATTGTTAAATGTCTTCTCAGCAATAGTTTTCCCATCGGCATTTGTTACAAGAACCGTATATGATTTGATTCCTGTTTGACAATAAGAAATCACCTTAATAGAAAGAATTCTGTTAGATGCCTCTCCAGGAACTGATGTTTCCATTATCTGCTGGTAAGATTGCAAACTTGTGTAATTTGACGAGCTTGCTACCATCTTCACTTTTTGCGTTGGAAGTAATTCCTTAATGTCGGTAAATTTTGCACCTTTTGGGTCAGTTGTATCGAGCACAAATATTTGTCCGGCTGATGTTGGCGATATCACGGTAACTCCTCCTGTGCCGTTTGCTACTATAACGGATCCTTTTGCCTGCATGGTTTTGTTTTGCGCTACAAAACAACAAAATAAACAAAATACTATTTCAATGAATTATATACAAAACATCACATAGTTAAAATAAGAATTATGCAATGCCATCAACAAAAAAAATTAATTCTTTCTTTGTATAAAAATGGGTATCATGTGTCTGTGATACCTCAGCCTCAATGTCCAACTTGTAAGGATTGCAAGTTATATGTGGATTCATATTTAAGGCCCAGAATATACGCAATATTTATAATGTTTTCCCTCTTATTTTGCAATGGGAATAGCCAAACTTATTGTAAAATATGCAAAAAACGATTAGGAAAGGATAACATGAATTCCATACATGCAAAGTTAACCCATATATTTGATTTTCATTCTAACGTAGACAGAGGCAATGTCGCATTAAGCTCCATGGAAAGACACAACAATATAACATTGCTGAACACCACGGCCAACATGATTTCCGGGAAATACAAAAAGCGAACTGACACCTATTATTGTAGAATTTCAAACAAATTTTTAGCGGCGGAATCATTTACAGAAAGATTTTTGTTCTTATCACATCATCAAAGCGACGATGAATGCAAGCGATTATACGAATTTGCAGAGAATGAGTTTTATGAATTCTCTTGGGCAGATTACAAAAAATTTATACGGGAAAATATGGTGTTTGATTGCATATTTTGCGGAAATGAGTTTGATGTATTTCCTAGCGAGGATGTATTTCTTTCTCATTTTTATAGCTGTATCGGAGCATTCGCGTCGCCAACGTTCACATCATACTGATTCGATTGTCAATCTAGATGAGTTTATTATAGTGGCTGTTAAACCCACGCCGGATATTCTTTCGGAAACAATCCGGAATACGCTACCAGCAGCGACAGTCCCAATATAATCGATTGTCATAGTGGCAGCCCCACCCGTTATAGTGCCTAGATTGCCCCAACTGGTGGCTCCAGGAACAGTAACAAACCCCCCACCTGTATTTACTTCTAGCCGAGAATAACACGTTGTTTGAGTGAGGGATACGGCAGTGGCGGCTGTGATATTGGCGATTACACGGTAATTACCACTTTTCGTCACTGTAACACTTGATGAGTTTGCGGCGTGAGTGTAACAATCATTATCTTTTTGTGATTCTGTTGCCCATGTAATTGCTGTAGGCCCACCGCTTATGTTTATGCTTCCGGCCGAATCATATGCAGAAAATATTTTTTTGTTTAAGTTAAGAAGAGTGGATATTTCAACATATGCTAAACCATTAGCGGATTGTGAATCCGTTACCAGCAATTGCCCATCACCAGAAATGGGAATGGTTGTGACTTTTCTAGAACCATTTGATACTATAATTTCTCCTTTTACTGGTGGATCGGACATTATAAATATTATATGATTATTGTTATTTTTTTTGTTATAGACATAACAAAAATGGTTACGATATCCGGTAAATGCTGTAAGTTTCTGTACCGCTACCCACGTTAGTGAATCTCATTCTAAATGTGGCGGTGCCCGAATAATTATAGGTGCCCGCATTGTTTGCGGAAGGATATATTGACATGTTACCAACAGCAGCGCCACCAGCACCCATAAGAACATTAATAACAGGATCAGCAACGCCAGTAGATAAATGCATAATTCTAAAATCAATGCAATCGTCAACGCTAACTGTACTAATTCCCGCAACTGCTAGGGCCGCAGTAGGCAATGTTATGTTGCGATCCGCGGTAGGTGATATAGTTAACAAACCAACTAATAAATTTGCTATTGTGACCGTCGCGGCAGCATCAGCAAGAGCAATTGGAGCGGGTTGATATGATATATAGCCACCGGTGCCCCATTTCTCAAATATGCGTGTGGCTCCAGTGTTATTGCCGAAACGTATTGTTTTCGCATTTGCTGATGCTGCTACCTGAATCTCTCCGGCGCTATTATCATTGCCAAATGTTGCACCGAAAGTACCGGAAACTATGCTTACAAGGCTTCCAGCGCCCGTGTTGCCGATTGTTATCACCCTAGAACCAGCCGTGCCAATGTTTATGCCGAAATTATCTGCAAATGTGCCTAGATTAATAGTGCTGCCGCTACTGTTCACAATAACAGCCCCGGTTGAGTTTAATGAAGTCCCACCAGTTCCACTTGTAACACCAATTGATGTAGCTCCTGTATTGTTTCCGATGGTGATAGTGCGTGTAACAGCTGCTGTACCTACTTGTATATCTCCACCACTTCCGTTCCCCACACCTATCAAGCCGCCTGCAGAGTTCACTGAAATACCTTGTGCTCCACTAGAAATGAAAATACCACCTCCCCCAAACGCAGCATCTAATATAATGGCCGTTGCACTTGAGCTGCTAGTGGCTAGATTAATTGTTCCAGCAGCACTGCTTGTAATGCCTCCAGATGAATTAAATTGGATGTTATTCGCCGATGTCAATGTTATAGAACCTGTTCCTGATGTTAACGCCAATGCGGTAGCCCCTGTATTGTTTCCTACTGTGATTGTGCGCGTAGATGCGCCAGTACCAATGTTAATTGGGGCTGCGTCTACATCATTTCCGATGTTAATTCCACTAACAGCATTAGCTTCGAAAAGAGCTGGCGTGTCAATTGTTACATTTCCAAGAGTAGTTGTCAGGGATATTACGGCACCGGCTGAGACCACAAAAGCATTAGTTGTCTCAACATCAATGCCACCATCACCCGCATATATGTAAACTCCACCATTAACATCGTTGGCTTTTATTTGCACTGCTTGTGAATCTGACAATTCACTCATGAATTGAGCATATCCAGGAGCGTCGAATATAACATTTGTTGGGGCTGGATCATGAGCGGCAACTAACCCGTTTAGAGTAATAACTTGCGGACCTGTAAGCGATGCGCTAAATATAACATAACAGTTATCGCCAGAAGTATCAACTCGTAAGAATATGGGACCTAATGATGAGTTTTCTACTTCTGTGGCAAATTGTCCAGGCGCTAAACCCAATGGGAAATCTAGACTGATACTATATGTGTATGTGAACTCCGTCATGTATATTATTATGGTGATATAATCACACAATATTACCACACCAACAAAAAATTATACACTCTCCAATACTATGCTAACATTATAGCAACAAGAGATCTATCTCTCGCAGTTACAGATCCGCTTCCCGATACCCGGAAATACACCTGTATGTTTTCTGACCCAGTAACGGTCACAACAGCCTGCGTTGCAACTGCCTGGAATCGTGCATTCGCAGATGGTTCATAGTTGCGGTTGGAATTATCTGCCGCACTAACTCCAGCATTTATAGATATCATGAAATCAAATGAACCGCTGTTGTTGCTTTTTTCCGCAGACGTATTAAAGAACACTATATAAATACCCGCGGCCGGTGTTGCTATTGTCATGCTTCCAACAAGAGTGTATGTTGTGTTTGAAGTCGAGGTTGAGCCCGCAACGCTTGTTGTATAGTATGTTAATGCACCGCTAGTACCTGCCACCCACGACAACAACCCAGCGCCATTATTTTGAAGGAATGTACTAGCAGCACCCTGAGCGGCTGGCATTGTGACTGTATATGAGGTTGTAGTACCAGAAGCTTTAATCCCCACATAATCAGTGCCGGCATCGTCAAGCAAGCGAATCTCCGCGGCAATAGTGTCGTTATCGAAAATATGAACCCCCGTGCCTTTACTGAGGTATTCTAAACTAATGTTTGCATCGCCTCCTGTAACACCAATTACGGGATTTGTACCAGTAGCCGCATTTGTAACCGCTATTTCATTAACAGCCGATGCCACACCAGTGAAATTTATGAGTTCATTACCATTCGCGTCTAGAATATCTCCAGACATACCCACATTAACAATACCGGACATACTATTTGCATCGCTCAGTATGACGCCACTGTTTTGTATAATTGTTCCCGTTGCGAGATCCCAACGAACAATAGCATTATCAGTAGAAGAGCCAGGACCCGTCACATTTCCGTTTCCATTAGTAACCCACGACATCACACCGGAACCATTATTTTGTAAGAAAGTGTTTGCACCTCCCTGTGCAGCTGGCATTGTTAAACTGTATGATGTTGTGGCGTTGGCCGGACGTATACCGAAATAATCAGTGCCTGCTAGATCGCGTAATCGAATCTCTGCCGCACTTGCAGGATTATCAAAGATATGTACACCTGTTCCCTTTGTGAGGTATTCGATGCTAATATTAGCATCACCACCAGTTGCGCTTATTATTGGATTTGTTGCGGTGATGGCGTTACTTATAGCGATTTCGTTCACAGCATTTATTACAGCGGTAAAATTAATAAGCTCATTGTTATTTTGATCTAGAATATCCCCAGCCATGCCCAAATTAACTACTCCGGTTATGTTGTTCGTGTCTGTTAATAAAACCCCACTATTTTGTATTACTGTGCCACTGCCACCATCCCAACGAACAATTGCATTATCTGTAGATGCGCCAGGGCCATTTACATTGCCGCTGCCAAATGTACCCCATTTGAATTGACCGAGCCCATCGTTTATGAGAACTTGCCCACTTTGTCCTTGCTCATTAGGAAATATTAAAGTGTATGAAGTTTTTATATCTTTGAAAGCTCTCAGGCCAACGAATTCTTTGTGATCTGTGTCTAACAAACGAATCTCTCCTTCCGCTTTCTCTGCTCTGAAATAATGATAACTCTTTTCTCCAGCCGTTATGTAATCCAGTGATATTTCGGCATCATCGCCTGTTGTGCCTATGATGGGGTTTTCTCCGGTAAGCGCGTTTGTTACAGCAAATTCATTAGCGGCATTTTTTACGTGTGTGAAGTTTATTAGCTCGCTATCGTCTCCGGCTAAGATATCTCCACTCATGCTAATATTGTTAACACCACTTACATTGCCAGAATCGTCAATAATAACGCTGCTATTCTTTATAAATGTGCCGGTGAAACCATCCCATCGAACAATCGCATTATCTGTAGATGCACCAGGACCATTAACATCGCCGCTTGCATTGGCCAACCATGACAAGTTACCAGCCCCATCATTCCGCAAGAATGTATTAAAAGCCCCTTGTGTAGCCGGCATTGTAACTGTGTATGATGTTGTTGCGGCAGCAGGCCGCATGCCGAAATAATCAGTGCCTACACTGTCGAGCAATCGAATCTCCGCGGCGCTCGTCGGATTATCGAAAATATGTACCCCTGTGCCCTTAGAGAGGTATTGCAGAGATATGTTTATATCACCGCCAGTAACACCAATTACGGGATTTGTACCCGTCGCCGCATTTGTAATCGCTATTTCATTGACTGCTCCCACAACACTAGTGAAATTTATGAGCTCATTACCGGCCCCATCACGTACATCTCCCGACATCCCTACATCAATAATTCCAGTGAAACTTCCAGTGTCTGATAGTATTACCGTACTGTTTTGTATGACAGTTCCAGTAACTCCATCCCAACGAACAACAGCATTATCTATAGATGCACCCGAGCCGCTTACATTTCCACTCGCTCCAGTTCCGGCCGCCACAACGAAAGTGATCGGATTAACTCCCACGACATCAGAGCCGAATATATTGGTGCAATTCCATATCGATCCTGCTTGAGTTCCACCCGTTATTGGTATAATCATTCCAGCAACAGAAGCCCCATCTTCAAAATCGACATCTCTAAATGGCGCCCCAGTGGCCTCCACAACGTATATTCCGTTCTCAACGGCAGATACTTGATTTTTAATTAATATGCGATCTCCAGTTGCAAGTACGACCCCGTCAATAGTATCACCGTTCTCAAAAGATGTTGCAAGAGTGCCCGCAATTAAAGTCGCAACGCGTACCGCGCGACGTATTGGTATTGCTGTTCCGGCATTTCTACCGTCAACAATAACCCCGTTAGGAAAATTCGAGGCCATTTTTCTTCAGAATGCTCAAATATATTCTTGTTTACAATCATTCCAAAAAAAACACTAAAAAACATTCTGAACAATTTTAAAGCGAGGACAGAACCTCGAAGAGGCGCGAATGCGCAGCATGAGCGGTCAACCGCAGGTTGACTTCGCCGCAGCCGAATTACGCGCGAACGTAGTGAGCAAGTAATTTACTGAACCATATGCATTTGTACCCCAGTTATTGTCGGTGAATTCCCACCATTAGCTGATTTACGCGTTCTGATTTGTATATTGCAATTAGCCACTGGAACCGTAATCATCACATAAACAGATCCTACGGGAGTTCCATTTATTCCATTTGTTGTATAAGGCCCAGCAACGGTACCGGCGGTAAGTGATATTCGCCCTATTTCCGCGGCAGTAGTAACATTATATACTTGTAGATCAATTCCACGATTCCCACTTGCATTTATCCAGGCAACTATAAACATTGACGTAGTTCCAGTATATGTGCTTTGATTCCACGCGAAATATCCAATCGGTGAATACGTTGACGATGAGGCCGTTATTGAGCCAGGTACAATGTCGAATGTGAAGACCGGACTCATCGTTGCCGGGGGCATTGCCCATTTAATCCCGTCTGGAAAAGTAGAATCCGCCGTTAATATGAATCCATTAGCCCCAACGGGCAAAATAACATCATTGGCGCCATCATGAGTTAATAAATCACCTTTCGCCGTTAATATATTACCACCTCCACCACCGCCTGTTAAATTTGTGGCGATCCAAGTACCAGGTGCTGAGGCCGCCGTAATCATATATGTGTCGCCAGCCGCGGTGAATGTTGCAACATTGACGCCAAGGTGATTTTGTACTTGGAAACTATCAGCGCCATTGCTTACTATTATTATAGAATTGCCTATTTTAGCCATATTGGTATTTGAATTGCTAGAAGTTATTTCGGGCAAAATTACTATATTATTCACGGCCGTTGCAGTTATGAAATATCGGTATGGTTTGGTGGGGAATGCGCTCCATAGCGTAGTTGTGACAGCCGCTAGAGTTCCGAATCCTGTAAATCCCAAAGCTCCCCGCCCGGCATTAATGTCGCCTTCTAATGTGAATGAAATATCCACCATCTATATTCATTTCATTATTATTTACATTTACATTCACATTGCGAAACTATGAATTATTTGTTCGGGCCGGGGGGAATACTTTTTGTATGAGCTGAACACCTCATTCTTAATCATATCATCAACTGTTGGTATATGTTCATCAATGTGGGAAATGTAATCGGTATTGTAATGCAAGAATGTTTTATTCGGCTCTAACTTCTCCAAGAAATCTGACACCATTTTATTATTTCCCTGTATGTTCCATATGTCGTAAAGCAAGAATAAAACATCATTTTTAGTTTTTATGAATGTAATGAATTTATCTTCACTAATTGAAGATTTTATTCCTTCTTCCTCAATAACCGCGAATCCAAAATCTATTATTTTGCAAGTAATGCCGAAATACGGGACATTATAGGGCGTTCCAGAAACGTGAAATTGGTAGAATTGTGGGTTAGTTGGATCGTATTTGAACTGTTTGTCATATTTGATCATAATATTTTCAGAATGCAAATCACCATGACGAAAGCTAGGATATATTTGCCGGATTCTATAAATTGTGTAAATTATCTGAAACATGAACGATCTAAACTGTTCAAAGCTAATGCTTGATTTCGATCTCAAATGAGTCAAATATTCATAAAAAGTGACGTCACAGCTCTCTAACACCAGATAATTAAATTGATCGTATGCCAAATCATTTCTAACTAACTCAGCGTAATTGCAAAATATCATGTTAAGCGAATCGATTATATTATCGCTTGATTTGGATTTTGTAACGTATTGATGACATGTCAAGATTTTAGGTGTTACAATTGAAGCCGATCCGCATTTGGTGTAATGTATGAGGTCGATTATACACGGAGATATATTGGCATCTACGATCGTTTTTTTGAACAATTTCAACACAGCCAACTCTACTTCATGCGGCGGTAATGTATTAATATTGTTCCTATATAATTCCGGATTGGTCTTCTTGTAAAACGCCATTTTCACCAAATATCTGGTTTTTTCTTTACCGATTTTGCATATGAAAAATTTGGACTCAGAATATCCACCAAACATAAGTACTTCTTGTATAGAATCCGCGAACTTATTAAGGTTTTTGCAAGACAAGATTTTGTCAAATTGAGCTTGTACAGATTTTTGGCCTGACATTCTCTTCGCAATAGAGCGTTATATATTGTTGCGCGTTAAAATTGCTGCCCAATATATACTATTAATCTAATTTACAAAACATGGCATGCTCTGGAAATTGCATATTTATTGAATGCGACTCACCATGGACTAGCATTTTAATAGACAGCATCTACACATACAATAATGTGGATAATGTAACTTTGTCCACCATAACACTACCAGAGAATACAAGTGTTCATATAACATCTAGAATAGAAGCTGTACGCAGAGCAGGACCGGCCGGTGTTCCTGGTGAAACTTGGCAATATACAGTGATAACTAGGGCGAAAAATATAGCGGGTGTTGTAACGGTATCTGCGCCATTAATAACATCATTTTTAGACACTGCAGAGCCGATTCTTACATACATACCCGGAGTTAATTCCGTAGTGGTTAATCTGGTAGGGGCGGCAAATAAAACTATATTTTGGGTGGCCAAGCATGAATTAATTAAAGTTTCGTATGCTTCGTAAGTCGCGCTTTTCTCAACGTATTATTTTTTATATTACACAAAGCGTATATGGACGAATATACAAGCACTCCGTTGACAAGCACAATGAGCGGTGAAGGGTCTTTTATAGATGATGATTATACAGAATTATTCTCGTTGGTTGAAAGAGCCATCAAAAACAAGAAAATAACCGCAGATAATGTTGTATACTTAGCCGGTGTAGTAATGGAGATAGTAGAAAAACAAAATATGATGACCGGATACGACAAGAAACAATTTGTTGTTAACTCTTTGAAAGAAGTTGTTAGAATATCGAAATCCATAGCCGATGAACAGAAACCGGCATTATATATGGCAATTCAAACCATCGTACCAGGCGCGATTGATCTCATCGTAGCCGGTGCTAGTGGTAATTTATTTATAAATATTCCTATGGCTGATGGCGGTTGTTTTGGATGTGTTAAACCCAAAGAAACACCAGCGCCGACAGTGGCCAAAGAAATGTTCAACAAGAAGACCAAATCGAAAAAGTGAGGCAACTCATTCATTTTTTGTCATTCATTATATAACAAACAAATGAAATCCACAACGATTATATTGGTCGTTTTAGTGATATTATTAATCATATCCGCATTGTACATGAATCAAACCGGGAGTATAAAATCTTCCATTAAAGAAAACATGATCCCGAAAAAGAAAAAAGTAAAATTCGGCAATAAAGTTACTAGAGTTGATTATGATAAAAGCACTGGAGATATAATACCTGGCAAAATAACTGAGAAACTGAATGATACGGGGTGATTCAAGTTGTTGAAACTTGTTCGGCTTCTCTGGGGAGTAATGGCCTTCCACGCTTCTTTTCGCCTCCATTCTTTTCCAGACGCTTTTGTTTAAGAATCTCTTTATTTCTCGCATAATAATCACGGCGTTTCTCTCTCATCAAATCCACATTACTATAATATCTATCATGATCATATGCTTGCTTGCTAATTTTTCTTTTTTCTGTTTCGGCGGACATATTTATGTATTAAATAATTTGTATCGCGTAAGATAATAAAGAAATATTATCTGTTTAATTAATATGTCCGGGATCAAGTTGATGAATAATTATGTGTACCTTCTCAGAGAACGAGAGTTCATTAAAACAGGTGAATGTATTTACAAAATCGGGAAAACCAAGCAAGAG
>JACCDG010065894.1_pt1 | contig 24980 bp, 13 predicted proteins | sample 7442471 | NCBI WGS metagenome assembly JACCDG01 (sample SAMN15323444, study PRJNA562643) | freshwater metagenome | isolation source: river surface water | place: USA:Blue River Watershed | collected 2017-08-17 | reverse complement strand
TGGATGTGGAGGTTAGAGTAGTAAGTCCAATTATAGTTCCTCCGTTGAGCTTGATGGACTTATTAGCCCCCAATGTCAATAGGCTTCCCGACATATCAAGAGTGATTCCAAACTGGTCCGTGGTTATAGAAGAGCTATTGGTTCCATCTGTCATAGATATGATTAATGGAGAGGATATAGATGTAGTATCGATATCTATGATGGATGCTGGGCTACTCACTCCGATACCAAGAGGAGCGGTAGTGAGTAATCTTGAAAGCGTTCCTGTTCTTGTTATGTTGTCTTGGATGGCAGTCTGTATGGTTCCAGTCAATGTAGTTGCGCTCACGGATGCTGCTGTAAGTCCGTTGGTTATGGCCAAACTCCATAGAGTACCAACCGATGTTATGTTGGGTTGGCTTGCAGTCTGTAGTGTTCCAGTAAGAGTGGTTGCACTCACTGATGCCGCTGTAAGTCCATTGGTTATGGCCAGACTCCCGAGAGTACCAACTGATGTTATATTGGGCTGACTCGCTGTCTGTAGTGTTCCTGTAAGTGTATTGGCAGTTAGGTCGGTGATACCAGTGAGGGTTCCATTGATGGACATAGATGATTGTATGATAGTTGTGTTGGTTGGTGCTACTACCAAGTCCCCTCCAGAAGTGATGGTTAGAGCACAGTTGAGAAGGGCCGTTCGTTGAAGTAGTAGGGTGGAACCATTTTGGGCATTGATTGTCAGTCTATATGTGGATGGGTTGGTAGTAAGCTCTCCAATGGTAGAACTTCCAAGGACTGCCAATCCTGTAAGACTACCAACTGTAGTTATGGCTGATTGATTGGCAGTTGCCAGAGTTCCATTGATAGTAGTTGCAGTCAGTGTCGTTATCTCGGACAGAGTGTGGTTCTGTAGCCTGGTATTTCCAGACAGTACTATATCGTTGGCTGATGTCAGTTGAAGGTTGTTGCTTATGATGGCAATGGTGGATGCCACTGTTCCGGTATTTAATTTTATTCCAGGAGATGTATTGACTATCTCTATGTCTGTAGATGGGCTGGTTGTGTTGATGCCTATTGGCCCAGTTGTATTCAGATGGGTCAGAGTCCCAACCTCAGTTATGTTTGGCTGAGCTCCAGCCTCCAGAGTTGCTGCTATGGTAGTTGCTGTTATCCTTCCAGCACCTATGATGTTCTTGGTGATATCGAACACGAATGCCTTTCCGATTGTTATAGTTCCAGCAACTACTCCATACAGATAATTCAGTTCTGCGGCTGATGAATTGACTTGGATTCCTCCAAGACTCAAAGTAGATATATTGACTGAGTTCATGGATGATATGTTGGGCTGGGCTCCGGTGAGCAGCGTGCCTGCGAGACTGGTTGCTGTCAGTGTTGTAATGCCATTGATGGTTCCGCTCGAACTCAGTACCATTGTCTTGGATGCAGCTGCCGTTCCTGGAGACACATTATTGTAGTTGAGCTGGTCTGCACTACAAACCACTTGCGAATCACTCAGGTATAAATTTCCAGTCTGTAGGTATAGCCTACTTGAGCCGAACCGTATGACATTGTTGGTAGTTGATATGGACAGTCCATTGGTGTCTATCTGGAAGTTTGCCGCTATAGCAGCCAGTGTGTTGTATAGAGATAGGCACCTACCCTGGGGTTCTGTAATGAGCAATCTTGTAGTAGGGTCATCTGCAGATATTCCTATAAGCACATTCTGTGCGGCATCGATACGCATCGCCTGGGTTGTATTGGTAGTAAATGTAATGATTCCATCGCCAGAGCTGTCGGTACCAGTATCTACCGAGGCCTTATCATTAGATATGGATCCTCCACCGCCTGAGCCACCCCCACCAATGGGTACGGGAATTGGTGGAATGAACGACATCTATCTATATTAGTTGTCTGACTATATTCTTGAGTTCATCTATTTGAGACTGCAGTTCTTCATTCTTCTTGCGGTTGCGCTTGACAAGATTCAGCAACATCGGGATGAACCCATTGTAGTTCAACGTGTACATCACATCCTCATGACTGATGACTCCATACTCATCCACCTCCTCCACAAGAAGTTCCTTCTTAGCAAGGTCCTTGACCACACCAACCATCTCAGTCATTCCTTCCTTGATGACGTCCTGGGCTATGAACCCAACTTCAATATCATTGGTTGGAAGTTTCTTATACATGCGTGGTTCTATGTTAAGCAATCTATCACAGTAATCATCAGTAAGAGTGGTTATGTTCTGCTTGATGCGTTTGTCGGACAGGGCATCCAACTCAGTACATACCACACGTCCCTTGGCATATATAGACACGGTTACTGGGTCAAATGAGGTACCAGTCGTTACGCCGGTACCTACCGTATATGTAAAGAATGCATCTGCCCCAGTGGTTGAGCCAGTATCCAGTTCCACCTCAAGAGGATATAGTGGGTCAGCAGTTGGCCCTATAACCATACCAACAGATGTTATGCGTACCATCTCAGTACCAACAGAATTGCCCTTGGACCCGACATAGATGGCATGTCCGGTATTAGCTTGATGCTTCAGATAGCCATCATTAGTACCCCATCCATAGAATAAATCAGTACCTGCCGTACCAGTACCATATGCACACAGAGTCTGGTTCGATAATGTGGCTCCAAGATGAAGCCTACATATGGGACTGGTTGTTCCCATACCCACCTTACCATCAAACTGCACTGCAACCAATCCAGTTGTTCCATAGCAACCTATTTCAAATCTATTGGACGAGTTGCCATCACTCACATGGAAGTATGCCAGTTCAAACCTATTGTTGGTACTTAATGCCTTACCTCCACCATAGATGAACTTACGAGATGAACTGCCTATAGTAGAGTCAAGACAAGATACTTGGAATCCACTATCTGCTGTATTACCAACTACTATACCTGTAGATGGCTTTAGGAATGCGCATGATAGTGAGTTGATTGATGATATGTTTGTACTTCCATCCAACACCAATGCCTTGTTGGCCAGTGCTGTCCCGTTGGTGATACCCACTATCCTACTCATATCGGTCTCAGCCATAGATGTTCCGCCGATAGTGATGGTCTTGGATGAAGCTACATTCAGATTATCTCCAATGTATAATTTCTTAGCAATCCCTACACCACCAGATACTATAATCGTACCAGTAGTCGTAGAAGATGCATCTGTGGTACCAGTAGCGGTCAATGCATTTGGAGTTGTTATACTCAAGAAGTAGCTTGGGCCGCCACAGTATATACCCCATCCATTGGATATACTCATGTTGCCTGCACCCACTGGGCCTCCAGCTATGTACAAAGTAGATGCATTGGTGGTTGTTATTGCATTGGTGGATGTATATGTTGGGAATGGCAGGTATAAGCTTGTCCTGTGAGTCCCATCAGTTCCTGCAGAGGATGTATTTGTGAATGTGGTAGTGAGTATCTTGGCTGGACTCTCTCCAGCTTGAGCAGTCCCTGTTGTGTAAGATGCGTTGGTAGCCCCGGCATACATCTTATTGAATGTGGCGTTGATTGAGCCATCGATAATGACGGTACCTCCATTTCTTAGAGACCCAGATAGAGATATGTCGCCAGCTACATCCAATGTGTATGCCGGAGTCAGTTTATTTATACCGACCTTACTGTCGAACTGCATAGTAATGATCCCGGTTACGCCATGGCGTCCAAACTCCATTCTATTGGATGTATCACCATCTGCTACATGATAGTACGCTATTTCAAACTGATTGGATGTGCTATTCAATTTGCCTCCAGTAAGAATGAATGTACGAGATGCATCGGCCATTCCAGATACTCCTACAGATATCATTCGGGTAGTGTCTGTAGATGTTCCCACTTGTATGTAGCTGGTTATATCAGCAATCGCAGCTCCAATGCTGTTGATGCCGGCGATGTTGCTACTGGAATTTAATACGAGGGCCTTGCTTGCTGCCGCTGTTCCATTGGTGATGCCCACTATCTTCCCCATATCTGTCTCACTCATAGAAGTAGAACCTATGGTGATGGTCTTGGTTGTAGCTACATTTAGGTTGTCTCCAATATACACCTTCTTGGCGATACCAACACCTCCAGCTATAATAACTGCTCCTGTGGTGGTAGATGACGAATCAGTTGTATCTGTGGAGGTTATCTTGGCATAGGTGGCATTCTGAGATGAGTCAATAATAGCCGTTCCGTTGATTCGGAATGCAGACCCGGTAGATACATTGATATCTCCAGCAACATCCAACTTGTATGCAGGAGCTGTATTGCCGATACCTACATTCCCATCAAAGCGGACGGACATGATGGATGTACTACCGAAGGTTCCGATATCCAGTCTATTGGTGTTGGAACCCACGGAGTTAAGATAGAAGGCAAGCTCAGCCTGGTTGTTGGCAGTGTTGCTGTAGCCAAGAGTTATAGTTCGGGTGGTTCCTGTGGTCATGGCACTATCTCCAATGGTTAGCAATCTTGTAGCTCCAGCATCAGTGGATGAGCCCACCAACATCTGATTGACCCTTGCATTGCCACTCACATCCAATGTATGTTGAGGGTCATTATTGCCGATACCTATCTGTCCGAGTGTGTCAATATAAATCTTAGTACTGTTGTTGGTTATCAGACGAAGGGCATGATTGGAGTATGTACCAAGCCGAGCCGCGTAGTTGGAGAAGCTGATATCCATCATCAGGTCATCACCAGTAATGAAGTTGGTCCATCTCTGAACGATGGCGTAGTTGGTAGGGCTATCATTTGATAACTTGATGTTGAACATGTTGTTCTCGAATACAATACTGCTGGTTCCGAAGGTTGCCTCATAGTTGGGTCCAATGACTACTGCCTTGTTAGGAGTGATGACTCCTGGAACCAGATTATTCACATAGGTGAACTGGTCAGCTGTAAGAACATTGCCGCCCAATACAAGGGAGTTGCAGCTGAGCTGTCCAATACCAGCTATGTTGCTGGAGCTATCAACTACAAGAGCTTTGCTGGCAGTTGTAGTTCCTGGAGTTAGCCCACTGATGTACCCAATCATGGTTGATGTTATGCTGGTCCCATTCAGTGTAAGTCCAGACATACTCATTGTTCCTATCCCTGTGATGTTGCTGGATGCATCTAATACAAGAGCCTTACTGGCAGCTGCTGTGCCAGCAACTGCTCCGGATATATAGGCGGCCTCTGTAGTTATGGAGCTGCTGCCTATAGTAATGCCTGTGGTGGTGATATTGGTGATACCGGTGATGGTCTTGGATGCATCCAATATCAGAGCTTTGCTTGCAAGAGCAGTTCCGGGAGTTATGCCGGTTATGTATCCAGCGATGGTGGATGATATGGTGTTGCTGCCAATAGTGATACTGGTCATGGACATGGAGTTGATACTGGTGATGTTGCTGGACCCATCGAGAACCATAGCCTTGTTGGGAGCTGCTACGCCATTCGTAATCCCAGCAAGTAGAGATGTGTTGGACAAATCCAAGGCGGTGCCATTCAAATAGAACCCAGTGGAGTTGATGGTGCCATTGATATTGACCTTGTACGTTCCCAGAGATGTCGTGCCAATGCCTATGTTCCCACTGGTATTCATTATGATACGGTCGGCTGCATTGAAGGCTATGTATGCGATATTATTTCCAGAAGGATTGGTGGAACCCCGCAGTCCCAGACTCAAGGTATATGAGTCTGAGGTGAATGATATCTTGGTGTCTCCAGTCGTGGCACTGTCCGCGAACCCCATAGTATGAACGTTAGTAATATCATTAGTAGCATTAGTAATCATAGTGGTTTGAGGGGCTGCAACGCCAACGGTTGCGTTGGTAAGATAGGCGAGTGATGCCGAACCAGATGTCAGAACAGTGTTGCCATTGACATATAGCTGTGTACAACTGATGGTGTTGATACTTGATATGTTGTTGCTGGAGTCTGTGATGAGAGCCTTGCTGGCAAGAGCTGTTCCCGGAGTGATACCTGTTAGATATCCTGCAATGGTTGATGATATTGTGTTGGATCCTATTGTTATGGAAGATGCTGAGAGAGAACCTATCCCAGATATATCGTTGGTTCCATTCACTATCAGTGCTGAGTTCGGAGAAGCGGTACCTGCCGTTGGTGTTTGTATTCTGGCAAGATTGACGAGAGCTCCAGCCCAATAGTAGTTGGTCGCGTTGACCGTTCCATTCACATTCAGGTCATAGTCAAACATGGTTCCAGTAGTTGTTGTAAATCCAAGAGCCACCTTGCCAGATGGGTTCATGAACAGACGATAAGCCCCATTGTAATACCAGTAGTATGAGTTTGCACTCACCACAGTTGCACTACCCTGAACTCCATGAATGAACGAGTATGTATCGCTGGTGAAGGTACTGGATATAACTCCAGATGGTGATGTGTTAGAGAACACGATGCTGTTCAGTCCTGATATGCTCTTGTTGGCATCCACTACCAGTGCCTTGCTTGCAGATACTGTGCCAGCAACCACTCCATCTATAACAGCTATCTCACTACTTGATATAACTGCAGAACCTATGGTTAGAGATGTTGTTAGAGTAGCCGTCGCGAATGTGGCATTGTTGCTGCTATCAACCATGGTTGTTCCATTCACTGAGTATCCTGTCTGTGCGTTGATAACTCCATTGACAGATAGCTTGGTTGCTGGGTTGGTCAGACCTATACCACAGTTTCCAGAGGAGTCTATCACCAATCTATAGGCAGGAGCTATGGTATCTCTGATATAGAACATATTACCAACATTGGCCACGGATGAGCCAGCTACACCGCATTCAAATGCCGCTGTTGAATCACTTATGAACTTGGCATTGGCGGTAGATGATGTGGATGAGTTGGTGATGGTCAATGCATTGGAGCTTGTAGATGCTATGGCAAGAGAAGTAAGGGTTCCCAGAGATGTTATGTTTGGTTGGCTTGCAGTCTGTATGGTTCCATATATTCCATTGCCAACATACAGAGCCTTGGCTATGCCAACACCGCCGGATGCCACTATGGATGCGGTTGTTGTAGATGTAGCCTCAGTTGTATCTGTGAATGAGATGATGCCGCTACTTGATAATCCGGATGAAGATATCGAGTCTGCTGTAAGTATGCCAGTCTTGAGGGGGGCGTTGTTCTGAACTCCGAGTATGGTGTTGTCATAGGCTGTGTATAGAGTTTGGAACTGCTTGTTGGTCTCACTCCATACGATGCCAGACAAGGTTCTGTTGAACAGACTCACAGTATCCGAGTTGATTGGAGCAACCGTGAAGTTGGTTGCCACGGTGATGGTCTTGGTTGAGCCGACATAGGCAGATACCTTGCGAACTTGATTGTTCACACGAACCCACCACCCAAGATAGAAGTTATCAACTGCACTCCCAGAAGATAAGATGACTGTAGATACCGTGCCAGATGCTGCGGTGGTTGTTAGAGCTGCGGTATCTGTAATGACATTGCCAGAGTTAGCATCATTGGCTGTCTGATACCGTTCCACAAGAATTCCAGAATCATATGGTCCTACAGGAGCGGAGTTGACCACGATGGTGTTGTCTTTGATATTGACGATGGTTGAGTTAACTGATGTTGTAGTACCCTGAACATATAGATTGCCCCCTATGTATGCATTCTTAGCCACAGCAAGTCCACCACTTATGGTCAGAGCGCCACCACTACTCACACTACTGGCATCGGTAGTGGATGTTAGATTGACAGCTCCGCTAACCGTGAGACCCGTAAGCGTGCCAAGCGAGGTTATGCTTGGCTGGCTTGCTGTCTGTATAGCTCCTGATAACTGAGTTGCGCTCAGGGAGTTGATGCCAGAGATGTTGCTTGAGCTGTTCAATACGAGGGCCTTACTTGCAGATGCCGTTCCGGGGGTTATACTTGTTAGATATCCGGCAATAGTAGAAGTTATGATGTTGCTTCCAAGAGTGATAGTGGTGGCTCCAAGATTATTTATCCCAGTTATGTTGAGAGATGAGTCCACTATGAGAGTCTTGCCGGCAGCTGCATATCCAATAGCATTCGGGTCCACCACTCCCAGAACTGCATTGATGTTGCCGCTGGATACACTCAGAGAACCATCAACTGTAAGATTGCCAGCAACTGATACCTCAGATGCAAGATTGATAAGTCCGGAGTTGGCATTCACAGTCAGGTTTCCATTGGATGCCATGAATATGTTTGAGTAGATGGTTGAGGAGGTTCCATATCTGAGCCGTAGACATGAGCCATTGGCGCTTGCCACCTCAAGCTGCGTTCCTGGTGAGTTGGTGTTGATACCCACGTTAGCATACTTGTCTATGTACAGCGAGTTGGTGGTTCCTGTCTTGATAACCAGAGAGCTGTTGCCACTATCATTATCAAGAACGATGTTGGTGGTTGATGAGTTGAGGCTGACTCTCTGGAGAGATGCCAGTGGATTGTTGGGAAGAGGCTGGGTATTGGAGGACATTGGTATATATTATCCTGGCTAAATGAAATACACGTGCTATTTAGAATTATGGATGTATGATATATAGTTATTAATACCCACAATGTCCAACTCTTATCGTATTGAAACCCCAGTCGACGATGATATATCGTGCGACCCGCCATACGATGTAGCCAACTTGTGGAAGGACTCACTTAGTGAGTTTGCCGGAACATTCTTGTTCGTGTACATAGCCTTGTCAGGAGTCAACCAGTCCGTAATCATGGGTGGAGGCAATCTTGCCGTGGCACTCTGTTTTGCCTTTGGGCTATCAGCTGGCATCTTCGTTGCTGGCAAGTCTGGAGGACATCTCAACCCTGCTGTATCATTCACCGCATTCCTAACCAGCGTTGACTTCGATATCAAGCGACTCATCATGTATGTATCTGCCCAGATGATCGGTGGCTTCTTCGCTGCATGCCTAATCATGGCCATGTACTACAGCTACATCAACGATTACAAACACAAGGAGACCTTTGCAGGTACATTTGGCACTGTCAAGTATGCCAATGTGTCATTCGTGTCGGCCCTCATTGACCAGTTTGTAGGCAGCGTCCTGCTTATGCTGGCTATCCTTATCATTCCAGATGGCAAGTACAAGCCCATTGGTATCGGTTGCTCTCTTGGAGCTCTTGGTTTGTTCCAGGGTATCAATGGATTTGCTCTCAACCTGGCTCGGGACTTTGGTCCGCGAGTAGTGTCATCCTTTGCCATTGGCTCAGTTGCATTCACTGCTGGAGACCATTGGTTCTGGGTTCCCATGGTGGTGCCATTCTTCGGTATGCCTTTCGGTCTGTTCCTGGCTAAGCTTCACAAGCTTCTCCAGTAAAGCCGATAAATTTTTTTTGATACTATATAAGCTCTCATGCCATCTGGCCCAATTATATTACCGCCACACATACAACATCAGTGCACATCGCTCGCCAATCTTGGCAGCATGTTGCAGATATACACTATCCAGAACTTCGTGCATGTGATGGATGTACATCGTAGGATACTCACCAACACATGTACCGTATCAGATTTACAGGATGTGGTGCAGCTGTGTAGAACTCTCAAGAATCACCCCTGTATAGGGGAGTTCATGTCCACCAACATAGGCTGCTTCCAGGAGATGATAGAGCATATCATTCACGTAGTGGTGAGCCCCATGCGCCCATGTGGGATGAACACCATGTGTGGTTTCTGAGCCACAAAAAATAGTAAAGTGCTCCATATCGGGATCGAACCGATGATCTTCCGTTAATAAGACGGACGCCTTAACCACTTAGCTAATGGAGCTCGCATATAGAACATACCATGATTACTGATGGGCTGCTCTATATACTTATATATCTTGTATCAAGATTGAAAATATTTTTATGTCTACTTGCGGGTATGGGCCATGAGTAGATTACTCATCTCTTGCAACTCATTATCATCTGCCCTCACTGCCCATGATATATGTAGCTCTGTGTAGTTCCTCATGAATTTGAGATACACCTCGTAGTTGTTGTTCTTCAGCATCTTCATGATGTTGTAGTACACTGATATCTGGACTTCTGTGTTGGATACCGTGTTGTCCACCATCTGGAAATTTATTGGAAGCTTGTACATGATAGAAGTGCGCCCCCCCTCATGAGCTCGCTGTATCGCCCCGTTTATCCCAAACAGGAGGTCTCTCGTGGTATCTGATATGACTACTCGATAGGTGCCTTTGGTTCGCAGTGTATCTGCATTGCTGACGATGCCTTCAAAGTTCATGATTATATATTATGTCAGCTTATCCATTAGAATGGATAGACTCTTCTCCAGCTGAGCCACCCTGACTTTCAGATCTTCATTCTCCTCAAGAATACTCTTGGTGGTTGCCATCATTATGGGAATGATTTCCTCATATGCAACAGTCAGAGATGTATCTGCTGGGGAGATGAACCCATCCGTGTAGTCCATCTTCAGTCCAGGACATGGAGATATGTTCACCAATGACGGGTACTTGCCTGATGCCACCTTCTGGGCTATCAGGCCGAGATGTATGTTCTTGCGAGTATCCTTCTTGTATGAGAAGCTGACAGGACTGCTCTCCATGATAAACTGCTTGCATCTCTCCACGCTCAGTGGAGTTATGTTGGTCTTCAGTCTGGCATCAGAGCTAACACACACAGTTCCATTGACTATGATGGATGCAGTTGTGCGCATGGAGTACGAGACATCTGTAGGTACCATAGCTCCAACGCTACCATAGCTATTGAGATATCCAACAGATGTACTGACTGAGAAGTTAGTAGCTCCTACTTCCAGGGGAAGGCTGTTATTGGATGTGTTGCCAATCTGTAGAGAACCTCCAGATGGAACTATCTTCATGATGCCGGTAGTAGATACTCCTACAGTTGCAGTGCCCGCGCCAGTAGAGCCTATGATGATATTTGATGAGGTATCTACTCCGAGATCCACATACTGAGTCTCTGTTCCGTCGGATGCATTATTTACAAGTCTCAGACAATATACCGAACCAGCTCCATTTATAGTCATAGCCCTTGCCGGTGCTGATGTTTGGATACCCACCTTACCAGTAGACTTAATCATAAACTTGCGGGACGATGCCGCCACGGATGCATTGTAGTTGCCAATGAATATATCAGCAGCTGAGTCTGTAGTTGTGCTGGTTCCTCCCTGGATGTAGCATGCAGTTGCATCTGTCCGGAGTCTCAATATATTGGTTGATGTCAGTATGATATCAGACTGGGTGTTGAGAGTCTGGGTGAGAGTCCCAATCGATGTTATGTTGGGCTGGGCTCCAGTGGTCAGTATCCCAGCCAAGAACTGGGCACTCAGAGTGGTGAACCCACCAAGATTGCCACTGCTGCTCAGCACAACTGCCTTGTTGGCAGCGGTGGTACCTGGCGTAACCCCGGCTAAGTAATTGAGTTCTGCGGCTGATGATAGAACAAGAGCCCCACTCAACTTGAGACCAGTGGTACTGCCATTATGTGTAGTTATATTGAAGCTGTTGTTGGTAGCCACACTCACTCCCAATGCAGACCCAGATAACTGTAGGTTTCCCAGTATATCAGCAGCCACAGTACCTGTCATCGGAGTTGATAGGTTGGTGGATGTGTTGAAGACAGTCATGCTATCAGCATGAACACCCGGTCTTGGTTGAGCAACCATAGTGTTGTCCCATGCCATGTTGGAACTGCTGATAAACTGCTTGGTCATCAATGATGTACTCCATTGAACTTGGAGGGATGACTGGATGGTTGTGGATATCGTAGATATGTTCTGATACTCAAGATAGAATGAAGTCCATTGACCTTGTACCAGAGATATCTGAACAGAGGTATACTCTATATTGGTGGTGCTGTTCCACTGGTTGAGTATCAGAACTCCATTAACAAACAAGCGTACATACCCAGATGCCACAACATAGAATGTATGAAGGTCCGATACGGTTGGACGGATGAACCCACTTATGTCCAGAGAGTAGTTGAGATTGAGACCCTTGGGATCATATGAACTGAAGTTCAGGTCTGTGATGGTGTTCACATCCACTACATTACCACTGACTCCCGGTCCAGTTATCTGTCTGATAATGAGTTGTCCAGTGTTGTAATTATTAAGAGGGCCATTCAAAGATAGGGAGCTGATGGTGAAGTTGGATGCATTCAAGTTGGTACATGTGATGGTTGTAGAAGTCAGAGCTGTAATACCAGTGATTGACTTGCTGCCATCCAGAACAATGGCCTTTGACGCGGCAGCAACTCCCTGGCTTACCTTCAGGTAATTGAGTTCGTTGGCATCTGGCTGTACAAGAACTCCTCCAAGGAACAGCCCACTACCACTCCCAGATATATGAGATGGTATGTTGAAGCTATCGGCAGTACCCAGGGCTATGTTATTGCCGCTTGCATCAATGGTTAGATTTCCAGATGAGTTGACAGTGAACATGGCTGTGTTCTGAGCACTTGTATCCGAGTTGTATATCAGCAGGGAGTTCTGGCTGGCGGCATTCAGATGAACAGGCGGGGCATTGTTGTCCCATGCCATCTGAGTGGATAGGATAGCCGTCTGTGAGAAGATGTTGGAGGCCCACTGTATGGATAACTGGGGTACACTCCCAATATCTACCTGATATTGGATATAGATGGATGCCCATTGTCCGGCATTCATGAATATAGAAGAGCTTGTACGAACTGCCACTGTTGGGAACCAGGAGTGCAGCACAAGGGTTCCATTTATCCAGATACGGACTCTATCATTGCAAGTTGTGTAGAAGGTATAGTTGCCAGATGATGGAGGCAACAGGTATCCAATTATCTCACTGGAGTACCCACTTGTGTATCCATCCGCGGGAGTTAGAGCGCTGAACGCCAGCGAGGTCAGTAGTCTGGTATCTATCAAGCGCCCGGCCATATTTGTGAATGAGTACGACTTCATGACAAGTGCCCCTGTGTTGAAGTTGGAGATGATGCCTGTGAGGGTCAGCTTGGATGCGGTTATTTGCTGGGCTGCCAGATTATTTATACCAGCAATGGAATTGAATGAGTCCGTGATGAGAGCCTTGGTAGATGAGGCTGTTCCTGGTATGACCACGTTGTAGTTAAGCTGGGCCGCTGATGCCAATACAAGAGACCCGCTCAGTCTCAATCCATTGCTGTTGGAGTCATGATTGGTTATGTTGAGAGTGCTCACCGAGGTTATGTTTGGCTGGCTTGCTGTCTGTATGATTCCGGTGAGGGTGGTTGCAGTCAAGTCATTGATGTTGGTTATGTTGCGGAGGGCATCTACAACAAGTGCCTTGGATGCCTCTGCCTGTCCCGTAGCTACATTTATTCTGTTTATCTGTATAGCAGATGCGGTAATCAAAGTTCCTCCGAGTTGTAGACCAGCAGTGCTGGCATTATGGGCTGTTATGTTAAGAGTCTGTACATCCGTTATGTTGGGCTGGCTCGCAGTTAGTATGGTTCCAACCAACTGGTTAGCTGTCAGTTTATTTATATTGATTATCTCCCTGGCAGAATCCAATACAACTGCTTTGTTAGCCTCTCCAGATCCCAGAGTTCCTACTGTAAGATAGTTCAACTGGTTGGCAGTTGCTTTGACCAGAGTTCCGGCCAAAGACAGTCCCTGAGATGAGCCGTTGTGTAGGATGATGTTCAAGTTATTGACGCTGGAGATATTGGGTTGGCTTGCTGTCTGTAGTGTTCCAGTCAGAGTGGTTGCTACGAGGCTATTTATATTCTGGATATTGCCAGCCCCGTCCAGAATGAGAGCCTTCGATGGGGCTGCCAATCCAAATATAACTCCCAGAGAATTTATTTGAATGGCGGATACCTGCAGTAGGGTTCCAGCAAGACTGAGCCCAAGTGTCGCTCCATTGTGGCTGGCGATGTTCAGAGTATTGACGCTGGTGATGCTTGGCTGAGAGGCAGTATCTATGATACCTGCTATGTGATTAGATTGCAATAGGTTGAGTCCTGTTATCTGGTTAGATGCGTTGGTTATCATGGCCTTGCTGGCCGATGCTATGCCAGGCACAACCTTCAGAGTATTTATTTCAGCAGCAGTCGGTAGCACAAGCACGCCATTGAGACGCAGTCCAGTTGATGAACCATTGTGTCCAGTTATGTCGAGAGTAGATACACTGGTTATGAATGGCTGTGGCCCAGACTGTATGGTTCCATATAATTCCGAGCAGTACAGTCTTGTTATGCCAGATATCTCCTTACCAGAGTTGAGCACCAGTGTCTTACTTGGCTCAGCCACTCCAGCTTGGTTCACTGTGTTGTAATTTATTTGAGCAGCTGTCGCGGTTATGAGGGTTCCAGCCAAACTGAGACCAGTAGTAGCTCCGTCATGATTGGATATGTTTAGAGTACCTACCTGATTGATGTATGGCTGGCTTGCTGTCAATACCGTTCCAGATATATTGGTTGCAGACAGGGATGCTATCCCACTAATGCCAAGGGTTCCATTCAATACAAGAGCCTTACTTGCCTGAGCAACTCCAGCAGTAGATATAGCCAGATAGTTGAGTTGCGCGGCGGTAGATACAACAAGCGTACTTCCAAGCTTGAGACCCAGAGTTCCTCCATTATGGCTCATGATATCAAGTTCATTCACTCTGTTTATGTTGGGCTGTAGAGATGTAGCTATGGTTCCAGAAATGGAGGATGCTGATATGGCATTGATGCCTGTTATGTTCTTGCTGCCATCCACAACAAGAGCTTTGGTGGCAGTTGCTGTTCCAGCGATAACATCAAGGGCATTCATCTGGCCAGCTGTGATACCCACAAGAATGCCTCCAAGATACAACCCTTGAGACACACCATCATGCCCATTTATATCCAGGCTCTTGACAACCTTGACCATACTTCCAGAAGTAGTTATGGTCAGTACCCCATTGGAGTTGGTAGTCATGGTGGTCAATCTTGTATTGTCGTAGTTCAGTGATAGCTGCGTTGTTGTGGTGGTTATCGTGGTTGAGCCATTGAGTGTAGTTGCCCCATTGTTTAGTATGGATGTTAGAGCTCCAAGTCCAGTGATGTATGGTTGTGATGGAGTTCGTATGGTCCCATATAGGTCGGTAGCTGATAGTTGATTGATGTTGATGATGTTTCTGGCTGCATCCAAAACCAGAGCCTTGTTCCCAAATCCATAACCCACCTGACCTCCAGGCAAGTCAATGAATGATAGGTATGCTGGGTTGATATTGAATGGCACTCCTTGAAGAGATAGCGTTCCTGTGATGTTTACATTGGACATGGATGATATGTTAGGCTGAGCCCCAGTCATGATGGTTCCCGATAATTGATTGGCGCTGATGCTATTGATGGAGTCTATGTTCTTGCTGCCATCGAGAACCAGTGCCTTGAATGGATAGGCATGTCCATTGGGCACATCGACATAGTTGAGCTCAGATGCAGTGGCTGTTATGAGTACTCCCCCAAGCTTCAAGCCGATGGTTCCACCATCATGGTCCTCTATGTTGACACTCCGCCGAAACATGGTACCCATCAAGCTGTCTATAGCTGGCGTTGGCGATGATGGATTGAAGATTGGACCATTGGTCCCCATGTACATATCGAAGTATCTATCATCCTGATAGCTCATGCGGATGGCAGGAACTACGTTGCTGTCGGTGTTGACGTTCAGCATACCAGTAGCCTCGGTGGTGTTAATCATCGTTCTCTGGAAGGAGTCTATCATCATGGCGATGATGTTCTCGGTACGCATCACGATGGCTCCATCATTGCCAGAATCCAGAACGCTCACAGATGTGTTGTCGGCCTGTAGAATATTGCCAGCAATCACCGCTGGGATGGTTATGTTGTTTGGCAGGGGTGGGTACGACAACATAACTGAGTATGCTACCTATATACAACTCTGCATTTGTTTGAAACCATCAGACATAATAGAATTTCCAGTATTGAAGTATCTATACCCATATATACACAACGATGTGCCATCCTCGTGTCAGTTGCCTCCATTTGCCAGGCAATGGTTAGCGGAGATGCTCGGCAGCAATGCCCAGTAATGAATATCGTCCTATTCCATGCACTTGGTGTATAGCTCAGTGATGGATAAAGATTGAGAGTGCCGCGAGGTACATCCAATCTTATTTTTATGCGTAGTTGGTGAGGTAGCTCAGACGCATCTGAATCTGGATACGCTTGGATGCGAAGTAGACCAGTACCAGTTGCGGGAACGTGTCTATGGGATATACGTTGCTGCCTGTTGGTACTTCATGGCGTACTGCAGTCAGGTCCACGTTTATGATGAACGAGTAGTTGTTCTTCTTTACTATGACATGCCCCTCAGCTCTATTGACTATGGATATTATATCAACATCCAGCGATGGGTCTGGGGTGGTGAACCCAGTGATATAGACAAGGTCCCCCGTGACGAGGTTGTGTGGTTCTGAGAATGAGAAGATACCCAGTGGGTCTGTGAAGCTGATGCTGGATGTATACATTCTATCAGGGTCGAAGGTTATCTTGGGATATACTGCTCCAAAGCTAATACTGAAGGAGTCTATCTTGTTCATTGGCGTAGAGAAGGTGTACTTGTTGTTGATTGGTCTGAGGTATATCAGATTATTGTCTATGTTGTCGATGTCGAACTCGAAATGAAACTGCCCGCCCTCATAGGCCTCAAATGAATTGGAAGTCCATTCATTAACGGTGAGGGTTATCTTGTTGTAGAAGGTGGCATAGACTGGTTTGTATGGCATTGTGAATGGATATATTTCTATCTCCACGATATCCTGTAAGGTGTTGCCCACTATGATACCCCCATGGTCTCCTCTTATTTTTGTATTCGTGATGAGAGAGAAGTCAACCTTGGTCATGTCTGGATTGGCCATGTTGCGGTACCTGGAGTCTATCACTATGTATTCATCTCTGAACAGGGACTGGTAGTTGAGATACCGGATGGCCTCTATCCGTTTCTCGGGAGCCATGTCCAGGATGCTTCCAACTCCGCCATCATTGGACATCCTCTCCTTCCGATTTGTAAAGGCTTCCCCAGCTATCTTGGCTTCATCTCCAGGAGTATTTATTTGCCTGACCATGTAGTCCTTCACATAGTTGAGATCTGCCACGATATCTACCCGGTTGGCCTTGATGGTTTCTCCATATAGGTCTACTATGTACTGATTGGCATCTTCCAAGGTTGTGTATCTGTCGGCTATCATCCGTCTATCCAGATTTATGAGGAAGGCTCTCACATTGGATAGATTGGTCTTGATATTGGGGTCCAGTCTATACTTGCTGCATATGCTGTTCATCAGCAAGATATAGTTCTTTCTATCATCCATGCGCTCGTATATGGTCGCCATATCTATATATTTTCAATCATACCTGACAATAATATACAATGACGCTACTCGAAGATGTTGTGGAGCGGTATCCATCTATGCCATGGAACTGGGACCAGCTATCCATGAACACGGCCATCACCCTACCATTCATCGTAAGTCATAAGGAACTCGGATGGAATAGAAACAACGTGTCCAGAAATAAATCCATCACGGAGGATGATATACTGGCCCAGCAGTATCCCCTCAACTATGCCTGTCTGTACTCCAATCCAAATCTATCCTACTCCTTCTACAACAAGTACATGATAGCTAACAGCAGCGTTCTGTACATAGACTGGGATGCACTGTCCGCCAATCCATCGATAACTACCATGGACCTTATAGACCATGGAGAGCATCCATGGAATGATAGAGCTCTATCTTCAAATCCAAACATAACAAGCAACTACATACTCAGGGAGGGTCGTGATAGATGCTGGCATCCACCTGCTGTATCCGCGAACAGGGGCATTCAGAAGAAGGACATCGTATCATCATCTCTATCTGAGTTGTTTGAGTGGGACTACCGCAATCTCTCCATGAATCCAAACCTTCCACTGGCATACGTCAGCGACAACATAGATAAGGACTGGAACTGGTTTGAACTGAGTCGAGTAGCATCCATGAATGATATAGAGCGGTTCCACAACTTCAAGTGGGACATCACTGGGCTGTCAATGAACAGAAATATAAACCTGAGCTATGTAATGGACCGCCCAGATATTGCATGGGACAAGACTCTACTGCTGGCCAACTCCGGCATAACCTTCAAGGATATACACGATAATCTGGAATGGTTCGGGATGGACATGCCCCAGATAAAAAAATATGTCTCGGCCAACGAGACTGTCCCCATGGAATGGATAGCAGACAACACGTACTACATAGACTGGGAACGTATGTCCACCAATCCACTCTCATAGACTCTCCATATTCTTGAATACCTCCAGTATATCTCCTGATAGCAGGTTCCGTTTTTTTATCTCTTCTATATCTATGCTCTCATAGTGTCTCCTGAAGAACGACACAGTTATGCTTCCTCCTATTCTTATATTAGGAGATGGTTTGTATGACTGTATGGTTATGGGCGACAGTATCATACTGAACCTGGTCAGTCTTGGAATGATATCTATTCCATTCTGTAGGTTGTACTCTGCCATCCTGGCACAGTTGAGCTCATATAGGAACTCTGTACTCAGGTTGGATACATCCAAATCTGGACAGTCCCAATCTATACGATTGACGAACCTCTTGGCAAACGTCTCGTCTGGAATGTTATTTCTGATTATCCAATGCCAGTCCAGCATATCGGAGTGTCTGCATAGCAAGTTAAGGGAGTAATGAACTGCGTGTCTGGTCAGCATGTACCAGTTCAGCTCATCTTCAAATAACTCGGCATGGTACTCTGTAAACCATATGGGAGGTCTCTCACTGAGCTCCTCCCAGTCAAACCTATTCTTGTAGGTTATGATGAACTCGATGGTGCGCGGTTCGCCATACAGCTGCTTGTTCCAATCCACTATCTTCCTGGAGAACCTATACACGATACACTCCGGGAGCTGCCGGTCCAGCATATGCCAGTCCACATAGTCTATCATCATGACGATATCGTCATTGGAGATGGACATCTCCGAGTTGAGCACTTGCATCACTTCAGTGGACATTGGGCAATAGTTATATTTATTTATTGATTGTGTTCAATTTTATGGGATGCTCAAAAAAATAGGTGGTGGTAGCCATCTATTTACTCAGCCTTCTTAGCAGCTCGAGCTTCCTTATCAGCCTTTGCCTGCTCAACTTCTTCATCAGAGACTCCGAGCTCAGCAAGTCGGGCCTTGGCCTTCTTGACTTCCGGGGAAGCAGGCTTCTTGCCATCCAGGGCGAAGAACTCGTTCAACGCCTTCTTAACTTCGTCTTGATGAACCTGGGCCTCCTTGAGCACCTCCAGACGTGCCTGAACCACGTCCAGAACAACACGAACATCATCGTCGCAGGACTGGATGTGGTCCTGGAGCAGAATCTTGATGGCAATCAGAGCCAGGCGTTCGTTGACCGTCTTGCTATTGGCCGTCTCCAACAAGGACTTGATGACCTTGGAGAAGCGGTCGAGCGTCTCGAACACGACACGGTCGAGCACAACCGACAGAGGCTTTCCAAACAGAAGGCCCTTGAATCGCTCATCACGGACAAGCACCTCGCGGAAGGTGTTGGCCACATACTGGTAGAGAGGAGGCTTGGTCTGCTTATCCTTCTTGTCCTCCTCCTTGTCTTCGACAACCTCTTCATCGTCTCCAACAACCTCCTCCTCTTGCTCAACAGCCTCTTCCTCAACGACCTCCTCCTCTTCCTCCTCATCTTCCTCTTCAACCGGATGCAGGGCTTCGAACACAACGGGGGTGTTCATGTACAGACCAGCCAATTGCTTGGTGCGCAGCACATCCCAGGGAATATGGGATGGACGCGTGAGCTTGGCCTTCTGGGCCACGCAGTTATCGCAGGTGTGCACAACGATTTCACGAACCATCAGATTGATGACATGCGTGATGGTCTCATACGCGAACTTGCTGAACTTGAACTTCATGCTGGATGACACATCCTTGAGGTTCTTGAGCTCGTCCTTGCAATCCTTAATCTTATCCTTCAGAGACTGGGAGGCCTCGTTATCAAGGTAGGCAGCAACCTGCTTCTTGCATTGTTCAAACACCAGAGCTTCCTCCGGAGTGAGCTCCGGAACAGGCTGCTCAACGCCCTCCACGACTTCAGGGGTCAGCTTACGGATGACTTCAATCCACTTCTCAATGTCTCCATTGATGTTGGTGTCAGCGAGACGCTTCTTGATATGGACAGGACCAATGAGCTTGGTGGTATCCACAGTCTTGTCGCGCAGAGTGCCGGTGGTCGCGAACACGACATCCTTGGCCTCTTGCTCGGAAACCGGGTTGTATGGGGTGGCTGGGGTCTTAGTCTTGCGGGGCATGATGACTCGTAGTGTGCGTATGTGCTTGGTGTATATATCTATGTAATGCAATGCTTAAGATAGACTCACTTTTTGGAGCCTGCTGTACCTACCATCCCCACCCTTGATGGGTATAGCTTGATAAAAAAATTATAAATTATAATTAATCTATAGCTTCTCCACGTATGGGAACAGATCGAAGCTGGAGTCCCTCTCGTACCAGTCAACGTTCTCGTAGTGTTCCAGTAGCTCTCTGTGTACATCATAGGTCTTGTAGTAGTCTTGGTTGGTACGGTGCGCATCTATGACCTTCTTGGCATGCTTGCCCCTGGCCCACTGGTTGTTGAACATGGAGTCCGTGTCGTTGGAGTTGATGTTGTTTCCAGTGAGGAACTGCTTTACTAACTCAATTGTCTCCGAGCTCATGGCTATATTGTACACCACACAAAAATAAATTAGTTCTCCATAATCTTATCCAAGCAGGCGTTCATGTTGTTTCGCATGGTACGATAGTCTTGGTAATCTGGGTTGGTCCTCCACATGCCCTCCATCAAATGATTGTAGATGATGATGTTTCTCGTGAGAGCATTCATGGCAACGCGCTTGCATCCATTTCGTTCCTCCTCGGTGAACTCATTTACAGCCGCATCATCATGAGCGATACGAGCATTGGCTATGTATGCCGCATATCTGATGGCATGCATTTCCATATCTGTGAGCATCGGTGTTGGGTTCATGATTTTATATTGTATTCTATATCCTTCAATTTTGTCCCTTGGCCTTACTATCGCCACTATGCTCCTTATCCATGATGCCAACGACCTTATCCAGAGTGCCAAACACAGTCTTGAGTTGCTCGCTCTTATGAGGCATGGATTCGGCCTTCTTCCGGAAGAAGAAGATGATGCGCTTGAACTGGGACATCGTCACCTTGTCCATATACAGGTCGTTGCTCATGTCCTGCATGAAGTTCTCCAATATGATGAGTGGATTGCCGGTAGCCACGAAATCCTTATAGTAGCCGCTCATGCCATTCTTCAGCATGTCCACGCTGTTCTCTATCATACGGAATGCCTTGTCGCACCTTGGCACCTGCTTCTTGGCGGCCCCAATGGCATCTATAACCAGCTCCGAGAACTTATCGATATCGATGTCAGGGCTCGTCACCATGGTATAGATATCCACCGTGGTTATGTACAGCATGTTGCACATGATGAGGATATACTTCTTGCAGTCCTCCAGTTCCTCCTTATCCTGGAAGTTCTCGGCAAGGATGTGCGTGAACAGATGCTTGAAGTTAATCTTCGCGAAGTCGAATAGATAGAACTCATCGCAGACACACAGCTTGATGAACGAGTCGGACAGACTACACCTGTCCTTGACACACTCCTCGTTCTCCTTCAGAATCTTGCACACCTTGAGATACTCCTCAACTACGAAAGAATCCTTGAGAGCCTGGTAGATGGCAATCATTTGTTTGTCATCCTCTGGTTCCACATCTATATACTCACTTGCCTGCTTCACGAAGTCCACCAGCATATTGACCTGCTGGTCGAAGTACGGATCCACGTTGCGCTTGGTGAAGATATTATCGAGAATGGCCTCCTTGAACTTCAGAAGCAGCTTGTTGCAGCGTATGATGTCATTCTTCAGTCGCTGATACTTGTCTCGGACGATTTCCGGGTCAAGCTTGCTCGGGTCTCCTGTCATCTGCTGAAACATATCCATGAGCTGTGCCTGGTCAATCTCATCACCCCCAGACACCACTTTGAATTGCTTGCGTCCCTTGCCCATCTTGATATACTGCTCTTATGTATATATCTATATTATCAGCATAATCGTCAGGATGGATGAACAGGTAGGCAAGTTCAACAAGCAGATTCGGGAGCTACTAACCATGCTCAAGGAGGAATTGCCAAAGGATGCCATGATAGATTCCATCCAGCGAAAGTTCACACTTGCAGTATCGCTTGACCGCAAGCTGGTGCTGGAGGAGATGACCACAGAACTCATGCAATACAAGGACTTCATTGCGGATGACCGACTTGAAGACCTCATCTACATGGACTGGGAGAAGGAGCTGGCTGAGCATCGATTTGTCCAACAAGATTCGGACAAGACAAGCATTCGGGATATGACTGCTCTCATCAAACAGCTATGGGGAGCATACGATGACCAACAGAAGACACGTACTCGTAAGATAATCAAGCGGCTACTCAACCACTGCATCAAGTACCACAAGGCCAAGAAGGATGGGCTGCAGTAGATAGCATAGGATATTTTTTTATTGGATGACCATCAGATTTATTTTCATAACTCATAGGATTACAGGCTAACCATGCGGGTTTCATATTTATTTCCTAACTCAGCTACTTACAAGCTAACCCATAGGGTTTCATATTTATTTCCTAACTCAGCTACTTACAAGCTAACCATGCGGGTTTCATATTTATCTCCTAACTCATAGGATTACAGGCTAACCCATAGGGTTTCATATATGCGACATGTATATCTACTTGATTTATTTGAGTCTAACTCATATGATTACAGTCTAACCCATAGGGTTTCATAATTATTTGATAACTCATATGATTACAGTCTAACCCATAGGGTTTCATAATTATATGCGACATGTATATCCACTTGATTTATTTCCATAACTTGTATGATTACAGGCTAACCACCAGGGTTTCATATTTATTTCCATAACTCGTATGATTACAAGCTAACCCATAGGGTTTCATATTTATTTCCATAACCCGTATGATTACAAGCTAACCATGCGGGTTTCATAATTATTTTATAACCCAGCTACTTACAAGCTAACCATGCGGGTTTCATAATTATTTTATAACCCAGCTACTTACCAGCTAACCCATAGGATTACAAGCTAACCATCAGGGTTTCATAATTATTTTATAACCCAGCTACTTACCAGCTAACCAATAGGGTTTCATGGATTTGAGGTTAACTCATAGGATTACATATTTATGCGACATGTAGATATACTTGATTTATTTTCAAACCCAGCTACTTACAAGCTAACCATTAGGGTTTCATAATTATTTCCATAACCCATAGGATTACAGTCTAACCCATATGGTTTCATAGATATGCGACATGTCCATCTACTTGATTTATTTGATAACCCATATGATTACAAGCTAACCCATAGGGTTTCATATTTATTTCCTAACTCATAGGATTACAGTCTAACTCATAGGGTTTCATATTTATTTTTCAAACCTATCGACTTACCAGCTAACTATCAGGGTTTCATATTTATTTGATAACTGACAGATAAAAAATATTAAGTCATCTAAACTGGACTTGCCTGAGTCTCCTTGTTAGTCTGGACGACAATATTCGCAACCTCAGCAAATGTGATGTATGGATTAGGTACATACTTGACGGTCAGCAGATTGAACTTGATATCAATATCCTTGATTAGAATCTTCTTGGTCTTCTGCTTCTCATCAATGAAACTACGCTTATTGCCAGGATTCTTACGATTGTGAGCTTGAATAGCCAGCTTCAACTTGTCGTTAAACAGCTTATCAGCATAGGCAATCTTCTTGTTGAGCTTGGCCACCCTAATCTTTCTGAACTCCATGAATTTCGTTTGGCTGTTATGTCTCAAGTCGAATCCATTAGCATTGTAGAATGGTGGGATGATAACTGCATGACCACCACTCTTAACAAGAGTGGATACAGTATCATCGACATAGTCCTTAGCTCCAGTTGTGAATATAATCATCTGGGTCTTGTCTTGCTTGGTATACGTGGTTGCTGCAAAGTGGCGATGTAAGCCAGGCTTCTTAGGATTCTTTGTACTTGTATAGCTCTTGTTAGCAAGATGCTGCCTGACAGTACTAACCTCCTCCTTAGTCTCAGTCAGATCATTCTGAACATCATCAAGCTGCTCCTTGGTATCCTCAGCATAAGTAAGTAGCTGTTCCATTCTTGATTTGTTATCAGCACCTTGCTTCTTGACAGTATCCATTAGTTCCTTGATAGTAGCCTTTAAGCTATCTACTTCTATCTTATTGGCTTCCTGTTGATGCATGTCGATTATCATTGATGCCTTCATTGCATAGTCTCCATCCAACCAGAACATGAAATGCTCGTAGAGATAGCGATGAACATAGGTTCCAGCAAAGCGTGTAGGTACGCCAGCCTTGAGTTCAAACATAACTTCATCCAATCCCGTTATGTTCTTGCATGATTCAACAAGTTCCTTAGTAGTCTTATTGCGAATCCAATCAAATATATCCTTTCTTTTTTGTGAGGTACCGGGAATTCCCGGTACCTCATCAGTTTCATTCGATTCTTTTTCTGATGCGCACGGAATTCCGTGCGCATCGTTGTTTTCATCCGATTCTTTTTCTGAGGTGGCTGGAATTCCAGCCGCATCACTGTTTTCATCCGATTCTTTTTCTGAGGTGGCTCGGATCCGAGCCACCTCCTTTTCTACATCCATCCGTTTCAACTCATTCACCAGCTTGGCAATTTTCGTGATGTTGTAGAATCCCGATTCATCATGACGAATGATTTCGATATTGCTATCGACTGCATTCTTGAGGATGCTAAAGGTGTTCTGGGAAGCCATGGTTATGAGTTATGGGTGGTGCTCGTATATTTATATATCAAGAGGCTTCCATTTTGAGCTCAATTCAGATGGACTCATAACTCATAGGATTACAGGCTAACTCATAGGGTTTCATATTTATTTTCAAACCCAGCTACTTAC
>JACCDG011138333.1_pt1 | contig 24982 bp, 49 predicted proteins | sample 7442471 | NCBI WGS metagenome assembly JACCDG01 (sample SAMN15323444, study PRJNA562643) | freshwater metagenome | isolation source: river surface water | place: USA:Blue River Watershed | collected 2017-08-17 | reverse complement strand
GAATGGTGGGAAAAATGGTTATTAGATCCATCAACCAAGGATAGGTTTGCAAAGACTTTTGGGTATAATAGTAAAAAGGTTGAAGAAATTTTTGAAGACTACATTAAAAGAATGGGTGCTATCAAAATAAAATATTTTGAGAGTAGTATACCAAATGGTGCGGCTGCGAACCCAACTCTTGCCATAATAGTTATAAATTGTCGACGTGGTCAACCAGATCTTGCAACGTGGGTTCATGAAATTGGTCATATTTTGGATGGTGTACACAAGTTTACTAAAGATGGTGGTGCCTATAATTTTCAAAACTTTTATTCCTATTATAATCATTTGACGGATAAAAATGAGACTATCACTGATGCTGAAGGTATTGAATTGGAAAAAAAGATTATTTCTTATGGATTTAAAAAGTCACAAGCAAGAGTTTTATTATTTAATTATAAAAGAATGTTAAATAGTGATTTAGTTCATTTATCTGCTAAAACTGAACTACTCTCAGGTTTATTTGAAGTTAGATTAGAATTAGGATTAAAACCAAACGAAAAAATCACAGTACAAAAATTGATTGAAAATTTCGATAAGGCTGGGGTTAGAACCTTTTTATCCCAGTGGTTATACACGGGAAAGCCATTATATGAATTCTTGAATTATAATAATTCAACTGCAATGAATAAAGGTACAGACACTAATAGGAATTTAGCCTAAAGATAATAAACCGGAATGATCTTCCGGTTTTTTTATTTCAATTATTTCGTTTATATTAGTTCATAAACAATAAACAAATGGTATTAAGTGCGAAAGAATTCAGTGAGAAGATGATGACGGAAAACCCGGGCGTCACAACAAATGAGATTATGATTGAGTTTGCAAAAGAACATGTTAAAGCGGCATTACAGTCCGCACACTACGCGGCGGTATATGAACTAGATGGAAGGGCGTGGGATAAGGTTTACAATAGACGATTCCTACTACAATGTTACAGCGAAGATAAGATTAAATAACCTCGATTGGTATTTATATACATGCAATTATATGGATTATTAAATGAGATGTTGAGTGGGGATGTGTATCATTATACAAACCCGAATGCCATATTGAATATTCTCAAAACAAATAGAATTAATCTATCTTCCAACCTGGGCGGCTCTGCTGATCTATATGGTGGCAAGCCATTCTTTCTATCCTTTTCAAGGACCGGTTCTTTTAAGTTAGGTTATGGTAAGAAAGGTGGTGATGCAAAAGCCAGGATTGTATTTGATGGAAACAAACTAAACACAAGGTATAAATCCATCCCAGTTGATTATTGGGGGGTTAAATCTAATTCAACTGATATAAACTATAGGGATGCATTTGAATTTGAGGATAGAATACTATCAGATAAGCCGGTAATTGATAATGCGCTAGCCTATATCAAACGGATTGATATGGTTATTAAAGACATGGTAAGTTTTCCAAACTATCTTATTGGGTTTAAAAAAATTCTTGAACTGGCTGATCAATTAAACATCCCAGCATTTGTTTATGCCAATGATAAAGATGCCACGTTTAATACCAATCCAATCAATGATCAGATTCTTAACTACGAATCAGATAAGGATATGGTAGATAGAGGCGGTCCCAGATTTGGGGACTCTGACTTTATTTCAAAGATAGTTGCTTTGGTTTTATATGATGAGAAGTATACAAAAGATTATGATTTATTCTGTAAAGATATGGGTGAATATGTAAAAGCAAACAATATACAATTTGATATTGATTGTTACAAGACATTTGAAACCATGAGGAATCTATATTATAATGCCCTGGACTTTAACGCAAGCATAAGTTCTTATCTACATAATATGTTTAAGGGCGGAAGAGATGAAGGAATGAGAGATCATGTGATGCTACTGGTTAGAGAAATGAAAAAGTATAAGGTTCAAACTATAAAAGATCTTGTGAATATTAAGACCACCGGATTAAAACCAAAGGGTCAAAAGTTTGATTATGCTAGCAAATATGCTTTATATGAATGGGGAAATGATGAGTGGAACCTAAATGATAATAGCATTAAGCTGGAAAGAAACAGGGTATATTTTAATACCTGGAAGTACGGCGGCTATCTAAGAGATGAGGATATGGATGTATATTTCCAGTTAAGAAATGAAGATAAGACTATTGGCGACTTCTTAAACTATCTCATGAACACCTACACCATGGAAAAGGTAAAAGAGATTGTTCATAAGTCTGGATATGATGACTATTACAAAGAACATAGATGGAAGCTAGATAAAATATAAACCGGAATAAACTTCCGGTTTTTTTATTCATAATTAATGGTATAGTAAGAATATGCCCAAAACATCTTTTCTAATTGCAGCGGCATCTGAATCACTTGGGGTAACAATAACATTATATATCCTTTCTTGTTTATCAGGCACTCTTAATAGTTCTCTAAGTGTTAGAACAGAGTCTAATTCTAACCCTGCTTCTTTTGATAGTTCTTTTTTAAACTCTTTTATATGTTCATCACTCTTGGGTACCCAGATAATGGATGTATCTTTACCTTTACCTATTTTCTTTTGGTCATAATATTTTTTAAAATCAATTATGATTTTAGCTTTTTTATTCTTATCTGGTTGGTTATATATAATTGTTGAATATCTTTCTTTTGTTTTATCTATTAACATATCCTCTTTACCTCCCTCCGAAAATGTTATTTCGAAATTTGGTGGCAATTTAGCTGATTTTAAAAGGGATACTTCTTTTGTGTAAGCATAGTGTTGAACATCGGGGGTCATTCTGGCGATGTCTATGGCAATATCTAGATACTTGCGTGACATAAAATCACCAGCATCATGCCATCTTAATATAGGTCTTTCTATTTTATATAATATTTCTTCCAATTCTCCGAGAACTTGATTTTTCCAACCCATATAATCGTTAAAAAGATATGTAAGGGATTGACAAGATTTTTTAGATGAGGCATCGTACATTGTATAATGTCCTTTCAATGTGTAGCAGCTGAATACGCAATCTTTTGCGTTGGGACAGGTGTTTACAATTCTTAACACGTTATCTGTTTCATCATGCATTAAGCCCATGAAAGTGGGCATTGTTATTGCAACGGTATTTAATTTTAATAATTTGTTATTAGTATCATTAATGATTCTTGTTGGTCTTATGGAGAATAATGCTTTTAATTTTTCTTTATCTATTTCCACACCATTTTCATCTACCACTTTGCTAACTATTGATGAATGAAGAATGGGGTCGCCTTTTCTATGTTTTTCCCCAGCAGCTCTTCTTTTTAATAATGAGTCTACTCTGGATTGCGCAGCAAATTTTAAATCGTCTAGGGTTGGGTTTTCCTCAGTAACTTCTTCTTGTGCACCACATGCTTGTTCTGGACTTAGAAAGTCGTCTTGTGAGAAACCTGGAGGTAGTTTTGAAAATAATCCACCAGTGTCTTCTTTAATTATATTTTTGGAATTATTATAATTTTCAATAATTCTATTAACTTGTGCTTTGTTCAATAATATCCTCATACTGATAAATATATGAAGAATATTGTTGGAAGTATATAAACATTAGCAATAAAGAATGATCCGGTTTTTTTGTGATTTCAATAAAATTGTCTATATTTGCTTTATGATAGACAACATAGAACTAATCAAGCCATTACTTAATTTCTCTGAGGAGGGTGACTTCTATCAGTTATATGTTCTATTAAGGAAGAAGGATCAGACCACTGATAAAGCCAATCATCAGTCGGTAAGAACCATTAAGTCATATTGCATAACATCCCTGGAATATCTGGATAAAAGGTATGAAGAAGTTAAGATGTTATGTGAGGTATTCAAAGCCCGCGCCTATATCCATGTTTGCAAACAGAACCACAGGGACGTGGGGATGAATATGATCACGGAGATTGTCACCAGGATTCAATCCGGTCAGATCAATCAGAAGAATGTATTTGATAGCGTGGTTGGTCAACTAAAAACCCAGGAGAAACGGTGGATTATTGATATTGATTCTCACTCTATATCTGAAAAGAACAGGGTGATTAATATTATTGAAAGGGTTAGACCCACGGATAAAGGTAGCAAGATCGAGGCGGTTATCCCAACCAAGAATGGTATTCATTTGATCACCAAGAGATTTGATGTAAAGGATTTCACCGATCAGATGACAGAACGACCAGGGAAAGATCTACCCGATATCCAAAAGAAGAATCCAACATTATTATATTACCCAAACAGTTTAGATTAAAACAATAATATGAAAAAAATAATAACATTCATTGCAACAATTTCATTGACATCGTGTCTGGAACCTAATGTTGGATATCATGGCCAACCAGCCACAGTGGATTCATCAAAAACAGTAAGAAACATTGAGGTTGAATTCAGTGTGATCCCTTTAACTGTTGTTGTTATTGATAGTTGTGAGTATCTTTATGGACCATGGGGTAATGGAACTGTTCTATGTCACAAAGGTAATTGTAAAAACCACATACACAAATAATATGGAACAACAAACATCGGTATGCACCCATGAAGCAAGGCGCAGGGAATACTACAGACCCGGATGTTATAAATGTTGGGAATGTGGGAGCGTTATTGTTGAAAGCTCCAATAGCACCGATATTCCAAAACACACGGATAAAACGGCGGATATGATGGAAGAACTAAAACAATCCGTCAATAAGCTAAGCTATGTTGTAAATCACGTGGGGATAAATGATTCCTTTGATAGAACATTAGCCAGGGATTGTATTGATGATGTTGTTATAACCTTCAACGCATATATTCAAACACTAATCAAATAACCTATGAAATCAACATTCAGAAAAACAATCAAGGATAAAAGACTGGAAGAATTATCTGATAAGGTAAGAAGAGGCACACCCGTTTCTTTTATCGAAGCAATGGAGGTAATTGAATACCAAGAACAGCTTAAGAAGAATAGGCTTCCATATGTAGATAGAGTTCTCAAATTCTTTAAACTAAAATAATATGGCACAAGAAACATCCGTAGAATGGTTTGTAGCAAGAATCAACAAGACAAGCTATGATAAGATCCCAGAGTTGATTGAGCAAGCCAAGCAAATGAACAAGGAAGAAATCCGAGACGCATACAATGATGGGCACACAGACGCCATGGAAGAAAAGCCAGGGTTAACCAGTGGAACCATATACTATAACGAAAAGTATGGTAAAGATAACTGACTTTATAGATGAACTAAGGAATTCGGATGGGTATATTCATCACATATATACCAAAGGAGGATGTTATAGATTCCATATACTATTAAGCAAGATGTATAGGAATACAATCCCATATATCTCAGGGAATAAAGATCATATCATTACAAGGTATAGGGGAAAGTTCTATGATATATTTGGAGAAGTAGAATGTCTGGATGGATATACAAAACTAACCAAAAAAGAAATCCCTATGGTAAGTAAATGGTCTTTTAGAAAGAACAATCTTATGGTTCTAGATGAATGTCCTAACTGTGAAGAGCCATTAGTATATAAGGAGAAACTAAGTTCCGTATATGATCTTCGGGACGCTTTAAGCCCTTGAGCTCTTTATGCGAAAGGGCGATATTACTCTCTAAATCTTCCAGGATGCGGAGAGCCCAGCACCCCTTTATGGGGCTGGGCGATTCATACTAAGTCTTAAATCTGCACAACAAAACTTCTGAATTTGGCACAGTTTTACTTCCGAGTTTGGCGGTTTGAATTTTATTAACTATCTTTATACTATGAATTATATGAGCAATCGTCCCTTAGCGGATATGGAAAGTGATGGGGTATATTTTAATGAGAATGATAGAATTGCTCCATTAAAAAAAGATTTAGAGTCTGAATTAGTTGAAGCTAATGAGGAAGATATTTGTCATTATTCTGGTCTAAGATCGTTATCTTTTTATGAAAAAAAGAAACTGTCAGAATGACCGCATTTATCTATATAAACATATACTTTACTGACATTTTTGGTACAAGTCCTATCGTAATTAAATTTATTCTGGATTAGACCCCTCTGAACGCTGTTTTTTTCGATACGTGTATTACAATCGCAAATTTTGGGTAAAAGTGGGAATTTGTGGGAACCACCCAGGAAGTGTCCCTTGTGTGAATCACGACCGTGTTTTTTTAAAATTCTAAAAAATTCCTTAATATCTCTATGTAATACGCCCCTCGCATAAAGTGCTCGGGGCTTTGTCTGCGACGCCGCGCGCGTATGACATGCTTATAGTGTGTTTAACTTTTGCGCGTAATACTTAAACAAAATATTCGGGATGTCTAAGAGGCGCCGACCCCTTTATGGGAGGCGCCGATCTATCCCCCAGGGGATCTTGCGTCATACGCAAAAAATAAAATAGTTTTATTTAAAATATTTAGCCGGTCCCTTAGGGCCCCCTCGTCATACGTATAGATCGCCCAGCCCCATAAAGGGGGTCTGGGCTTTTGGCATCCCGGAAAAAAGAAAGGCCCAGTAGAAACTGGACCGATCGGTTTAAACATAGGGAATAATATTGTGGGCCCCAGCCAGTCCGGCTGGAGGTGTGTCATACGCATCGGCTTATTTAGCGAGTCGCATATTGCGATCTGCGATCCAGGAGCCGGCGGGGAAAAAGAAATAGTTTTATTTCATTTGCTTGATCCCGCCCAGGCGGGCTGAGCCGGCCAGGTAATACGCGCCGGGATCTGTTACTTACTTCTAATGATCTTTACAAGATCGAAAAGATACTTCCCTATGGCGATCGATGTTGCGATCATCATTATGTAGATCAGGAAGTCTAGCCAGAGTGGTAAGGTGTGCATGTGTCAGAATTTAAAAGTTAAAAAAAATAAGGGAGACGTCATTGCTAGTCTCCCTTATAACAAACCTACTACTATTGAAGTCTCTTAAGCAGTCTTAAGAAGTGAATTGCGATATTGGACAGCGGCTCTCTTCGAAGTCAGATTCTTAGAGTAACGTTGACCATTAACAATTACACGTACGCGATAGCTAGTGCCATCAAAGTAGATGTTTGGTCCCACTGACTGGTAAACAGTTAGCGGAGTGGATTTGGTTGTTCTGTTCTTTTTCATAACATTTATTGTTTATAATAAAATATAAGGAAAAAAACTGGAACAAAAAAATCCTGGGGAAATATATTTTTAAATAGATTTATTTAATCTTCTTTCTTTGAATTCTCGAAGTGCTCACAGTAGTCACAGGTCCCGTCGAATTCTAGTTCGGCCCCGCATTCGCTACAGCAATCCTCCCAGTCATCCTCGTCTTCTTCCTGGGAAATGAATACCAGTTGAAGCGCCACAATCTTACCATCAACTTCCGCCCCGTATACTGGATACATCCCGTCGCCATAGCCGCTAGAAGAAACCGCACCTGCTGCGTAGCTTCCCCAGCCGTCTGCTGCTAGAGTAAACTTACACATCTTGGTGTACCAGGCATCACCTTCCTCAGGATCTCCCATAAGACCGAAGTCAACTTTAGGTGTTGTAATACCTGCAGCATATGCATCGTCCCTGTATGACGCAGCATCAAATACTCCCGCTTGGCCACTGTCGACGCCGAAGTCCCCGAGCCAGTCGAAGCTTAAGCCCCGAGTCGTCTGGTAATCCTTGTGCACCAGGTAGAGCTCCGCGTTACGGTTGCTTCCACCCAGCTCATCATAGATCATCGATACGACCCACTCTCCAGGTAATACATTATCGAACTTTAACTGGCACCAGGTTGGTACACTATAGCAAGGGTCCGTTACATAAACTTCAGGGCCTAGGTTAATTGTCTGTGTCATACGAGTAAGGTTTTGGTTTAGGGTGGGAAGTTAAGAATAATTTCTTGAAATCAAAAATTTTTTTCAATATGGTAGTCCAGGTCCTCTGTCACCTCCTCCAGGTTGAAATCATCGATCAATTCTTCCAGGAGCTGGATCTGGTCGGTTGCTGAATTAACATTGATCATTCCCATGTTCAAGTTCCTATGGATGGATGCTTTCTTTTGATCGATCCACAACATTACGAGTGTCTTGTGCATTTTATATAGTTTTATTTTAAATGATATCTGGTCCCATATATTGCTCACTGATCACTCGTTTGTTTGGAACAGGTCCTTCCCAGGACAGGTCCTTTACATCCACCAGGACCACCGGTATAACTTCGGTCATTGGAGGTTCAACCCATTGATGGACCTCGAATACTGGAGCGGTCCCGTTAACTATTGAATCGTACGCCTGCTGGGCCGCGTCCTTAGCGTCCACCGCATCCACATCGATTTCCCATATAACTCTGTAACTCTTTTCCATAATTGAAATAGTTTTATTTTAAATTGCTGGGACTAGTTCAAAGAACTTAATCTTGAGCGAGTCGATCTTGGTTACAGCTGAGTCGTTGTTCTCAGGGTTCTCCCTGTTGGTGCCGTAGATCATTCCATTACCAAGATACTGATTCCCGTTGATCTCGAATCCGAAGTCCGTCCCGTTAATAAGACCCTCCTCATCAACCCACAGGGTGTCACCGTTCTCCCAGTACTCAGCGATCTCCACCATCTCAACATTCATGATCCTGTAGAAGTCCTCGAGCTGTCCTTTAGTTGTAACAGGTGATACCTGTCGATTCTTTGCGTCTATGAATATTGCTACCATATTATTGTCCGTTTAAGATTTCATAACTTCCACAGTTGTTGCAGATGATGCTGAAGAATTTCAAATATTTTACACAGGTGTCATCCGCCCTGTTAATCGCCTCCCTCAGGTTATTATCAACTACGGCCTGAACGAAGCTTCCGCCCATCATTACTTTATCTCTGGTCATCAGGATGGAGGCCGCCACATCTATGGCGTGCTGATCTTCTACCTTATACATTGCTGCCCATCTTTGCGCAGCCGCTTTGTACTTTGCTACTTTTTCCATTTTTATATAGTTTTATTTTGTTTTTTAATTTCCTTCATTCGTTTCTTACCGGTTCTAGCTTCTTGCTTCAGCCGGTTGTAATCTTCCAGGACTCTTTCCGACCTGGATACTTCAGGGTTGGTTTCTTTGCTGGTTACATGATATCCGCCGCAGCTTATGCAGAAGTATGTGCGCACCGGGCTAAATCCTGATCCGGCTTTGATCTCCTCAGCATTAAACCTGATGAAGTTCTCCGCCTTCTTCTCGGTTTCAAACAGGATCTTGTGCTTACCTGAATCCCTACAATACAGTCTGCTTCTGGTCGGTTTCATATAGATTTATTTTAAAAGCCTGAACCGAAGTAACTTGAGTAATCATAATCATATTCCCTGGCTTTCTTGTTCACCAGGTAGAAGATCTTCTCCCTAGGTTCAGTGTCCCATACTTCAGGGAACTTACCTGCTGTCTTATTCATTCTTCCGCGCAGGTACTCGTACATCTCCTCAGCAGAGATTCTCCTGCTGCTGGCCAACTTCTTCCACGCTGCGCGCACGATTGACCTGCAGGCGTTCTCACCTGCTTTGGAAAACATTTCGAAGTAATAGATGTCTAGGTATTCTTGGGTTAACTTAGTTGCTTCCATTTCAAATAGTTTTATTTTTTACCAAATAGTTTACGGCCGGTGCTCCATATGTGATCGAAGTGCTCGTTATCCACGATCGCTTCTCCCGCTAGCCAGTTGGGCAGCGTGCGGGGATTATACTTCAGCTGCACACCATCTTCAGGTTGCTGCACATTTTGAGTCAAGAAGACACTGTCACAAAGAATCCAGGCGCATACGGATTTGTTGGCACCCTGGTTGATCTTCTCCGCCGTCTTCTTATGGTTCTTAAGTTGACATCCGAACAGTGCTAGACTATAATCCTCCGGGCTGTAATACTCGGAGTGAGTCGGGAACTCTAGCTTCCACTTCATATAATTTTTTCCTTTCCCCAGGTTGAAGCGTACTTTAATTTTCTTTGCCATGGTTAGTTTTATTTAAAAGGTTTGTTAATCGTTCCAGTTCTTGCTTCCAGTCTTTATAAGCCCGGCTGCGTTTATTGAGCAGCGGAAGCTTCAACGACCTCAGCTGCTCAATTCTTTGTTCTATGTATGACGCATCCATATGATTTATAATGTAGGTAATACGCCGCTCGCTCCATAAAATAATACGCCGCCATCATTTCCTTCATCATCACAAGATAAGATGCATGAAGTACCATCATTCAGGAAGAAGCAAAGTGGGCGGGAATACCATCCCATTTGTTCCATCTCCTCGTCGTTCAGGTATCTTGCTTCTACAATAGTTTTTCCTTTTAGCACTTCGCGAGCCTTGTCGCTCCATTGCTTTACTGTTGGGTCAATTTCTTTAGTTGCCATAGTTGTTTTGTTTTTTGTAAAATTAAGAATTATTTTTTAATTCCAAAAAAATATTTTTTTCAAATAGTTTTATTTCAAACTAAGATGACCAGCTCAAGTAATATTCCTGCGGATTCTTTTGTGCCAGTACATACTCGATTGTTTCTTTTACAATCTCCAGTGCCTGCAGGTAGAATTTGTTTGCATCCTTTGGCTTGTAGATAATAAATGTGCAGGGGCGTTGGAACATATCCTTTCCAGGTATTAATCCATGTACTTTAAGCCCTGCATTATCCAGGTAGAACTCACCTGCTTTATTACTGTAGCATTGGAAGTCCTTATTCTTTGGTCTTTCTTTCACCTGCTGCTTAAAGATCCCCAATGCCGCCGCAGGTGACTGGGGAACATCATCAGGAGCAAACATATTGGCAGATACTGTTTCAATACGGTAGCCCTTATCTTTTCGCAATAACCTGATAGATCCTTCTACAACTTTCAATGCAAGATTCCAATCAGGGCAGAACTCATGCTCATCATTATCATGCTGGAAGATGTCATACAGATCCGGTATGCCTAGATCACGCAGCACATTATTTATGCCGCCACCGTTGTAGCTGCTGCGGAAGTAACCAATTTTAAAATAATGTTCAGGGTGTAATACGCTATCCTGTTCAATCCTGGTACAGTTGGCAAGATCTTCGCCATACTCACCAAGCCCTAGCTCTTTTGCTTTCGCATTTAGCTTCTCACGAATTCCTTCTTTCGCTGTCTTAAGAAGTTCATCATCTTCGATCCCTTCTAGTGTGTCATACAGCCTGGTGCTGTAGTCGTCATACGCCTTCTCATTTGCTTTTGACTTTTTGAAGTCGCTGTACTGGTACAAATAAACATCTAGTCCCATGATAGTAAAGTTTTAATTGTTGGATAATGAGTGCAAGTTATATTACTTCTTTTAATTTTCCAAAAAATTTTTTAACATTCTTAAAAAGATTTGTTTTAAGTGATCCAGGTCGATCTTTTCCTGGTTGATCTCGCTCGCGATCCCTACGTACTTCCTGAACTCTTTACTCTTCCCGTCAATAGTAAACATACAGCGGGCGTATAGATATTCTTCCCCACCTTTTACCTGAGTGACGAAGTAGATCCTGACGTCGTTCTTTGATCTGATAAATTTAAGACGATCATTTGATACTTTGAATTCTTCCAGTAGCTTAATCAGCGTGACATCTCGCTCCATGTGCTTCAGGACTCGAGCTTGCTTCTCTCTCCAGCCAGTAATCTCCAGCTCATGATCTGTTGCTTTGCTAGGTTTTCTAACTAGCTGTGATAAGGTGTCTATCATTTTCATTTTGTTTTATTGTAATTGCTTCAGCGTCCAGCTTCCCCAGAAGTATGGCCAGCTGTTCCAGTGTAAGATCTCTATAATATAAACGTTTGCTAGTTCCGCCTGCTGTTTCTGCAAACAGCTCGCCGGTGGTGCCACATATCCCGGTAACAATAACCTGCGTACATTCCAGTCTACCGGTTTCCCTGGATCTTATTGTGTAGCAAGCTTCCAGGGGATCTTCCAGTTCCAGGTAATATTTCGTACCTGGATCTGAAATTAAAATTGCTTTGTGAATGATCTTCCTATGAAGCTCATCCCTGAGGTCATTAATTTGTTTGAAATAGTCCATTTGAAATAGATTTATTTAGTTTTTCTTCTGATATTACAAAGGTACTCTTAGATAGGTCGAGCTTATTTCGAACCTTCTTATACTTCAGGCCCACAATCACGCCGCCGGCATCCTGATATCTCATATCATATGCATCGCCATCAATTACTTCGCGTCCCCAAAACTCTTCAGGTACTGTTTCGAAGACTACAGCGACCCTGATATTCTGAAGCAATGCATCCTGACACTGTACAGCATTGCTCCCACTGTAGGAAAATGTCAGGTCATAATTACTGTACTTCTTAACTAAATTGGTACGGTTATAAACCTTAGTGTAATCATAAAACTGTACTTCAGGAAATATCTCCAGGATGTTGACGCCATGCATATGAAACTGTTCAGGGCTTAGGTCACTAGTGCCGTTTAGCCGCACACTAAAATTCATTCCTGCAGCAATTGCTTTTTTCTGCGCGCTGCGTATCTCATCGATAAGCCAGCCCATAAAGAAGGGACGATTCTCAAAGAATAACTTCGTCTTCGTAATACGGGCCTTATTAATAATATTCTCATGGATGTCAATCCTGTTATGGCCGCTCTCATTCAGGCACGCCGCCACGCATTCAGGTGTACTCATCGGGCAAACGTTGTACCCGCTGCGCTCTGCTGGTGCTAGATAAAGGATGTAGGTCATCTCGTCATACTTGAGTCCTTTTTTGATCTTGGAGCTCGTGTTGATTCCGCCTAGGTAGCTCAAGCCCGTCATACGCTTGGCCTGTGCTTTGTTCTGATACTGTGGAAGTGACTGTGTCATATGTTTGTTATTTTGTTTATGCAAAGATAGGTAAACTTATTTAAATTCCAAAAATATTTTTTTGGATTAATTTTTATTGTCGAATAGAAACATTGACGGCGTAATACCCGTACTTGTATGGCTGGGTACCGAAATCGCATGGCTGTGATATATCGACAAAATCTTCACCATCTTCTGTTTCGTGAACAGATACTATAGTGAGTCCTTCTTCCAGGTATTTTTTCGCCAGGTGAATTTCTTCTGGGTGAAGAATTAAGTGATCACCATACTCGGCGTTATCCTGGGTAACTTCCTCCAGGTAACTACCATACTTCTGATAAAATTCTGCCTTCGTCATACGAGATCTTTTAGTTCTGTTTGTTCATCTATTGATTCTGTAACTAAATCAAAATTGTGCTTCTTAGCCAATTTTTCCAGTGCGGGTAAACACACGTCATACGTTTCTTCATTATCGAAGATTGCTACCAGTTCGGCATACTTGCCATTGTCCAATTCGAAATAAACTTTTACCATAGTGTTGTTTTTTTTTACAAAATTATAAATCTTTTTTAATTACAAAAACATTTTCTTGGAAAATTTAATCTTCAATACTATACTTCCCTTCGTCCAGTTCGTCCAGTATGAAGGCGATCTCATAAGGATTTAATTCACCTACTGGAATCTCTTCGTCATACTCATCAATAATAAAGCCGTCTATGGTAAGATACTTTAACAAACGTCCCTCTGTCCCCCAGTCATCACCAGACGGGGACTTAACATCTACCTGAACTACTACATTAGTTTTTAATTCCAGTAGCCCTGAAAAGTTTTTTTCAGTTAACCAGTTCTTGATCTCCTGAACCATCTGATTTTGTAGATCCGAAACTCTCTTTGCGTTCTTTCTCATATAGATTTAAATTAAGTTTAAAAATTCCCCCAACATTTCTGCTGGGGGATAAAACAACCATAAACAAACACTAACTTTCAGCAACCAATAATTCCCTGTATTCATCTTCTGTTAAATGTCTGGGATTGCCTGTTAATGTCCCTGTGGACTTTCTCTTTACCATAATGCAATCACCCTGTCTAACTATCCTGTCTATATCACCAACAGGAACTCTGGTCTGGAATGTCCAAGCAATCGCCTGTATTGGTGTGATATGCTCTGCCTCGCTTGAAGAATACCAACCTTTCTTATTATTGGTTCTGGCAACGCTTTCTGCATCTATCCAAAGAAGATACTCTCTGTCTGTTGAGGTGTCCTTACATCTAACATAATACACATCTCTCGCACCCCAAGTATTGTCCATACCTGCACCCCAATCTTTACCCTCAACCTTCCATAGTTCGTAGGTATCTTTGAACTTGTGCTTCACTACTTCACCATCTGGTGTAACCCAAGTGGTTTCTTTTTTAAGCGTTTCAGATTTAACTAACTTGGAATTAACTTCCTTAACAATCGCTTCCAATCCAATGCAACCAATCGCAATTCTGCGTTGCTCAACATTCTTAATCTCTGTGGCAATCTCTTTAAAAGATATGGGTGCAATATCTTCCCAAATATCTTCCAGACCAGCGAAGGGAACATCTTTATATTTCGCCTTCAAAAGTTTACAACCAATGTTGTAATCAAATTCTACATTTCCAATTACGATTTTCATAATGTTTTAATTTAAAAGTTTGAATTTAGTTATCTTCATCTTTGTAGATAGTGTATGACTTGCTGATATAAACTGCAACAAAATACTTACCATCAATTACTTTTAACAATGAAGGATTGTTTTCATCATATTCGTAATCATCTGCTTCGTAATTACTTTCTTCCAAGTTAGTTGAATAGTTATACCAATCATTCGGTTCGCCTTCTGCATCTTCAATTTCATACTCATCAGCAAAATCAAAAATCTTGTTTTTTAATGTATCAACAATTTCAACTTGCTCATCATTCAAAATACAATCACGCTTGTAGTTTATATCATTACCATCTGTACCACCCAGAACGCTGTGAACATTCTCTTTGAAGAACTCAAATTCTTCTTTTGTTAATTCCAAGAAAGTTGTTGTATCAAAACTTTCATTCCATTCGCTTTCAGAAGATTTAGAATAAGTGAAACCTTCATCTTCATCATCTTCATTCAATTCAATATGAACAACACCACTTTCCCCTTGATAATGCCCATCACTATTCACATAGAAATCTACTTGATTATAGATTTCACCATCAATGTAACTTTCAAGTTCTTCACATTCAACTTCTTCCCCCTTATCATTGAAGAACTTTAATTCGGTGTCGTTCATCTGGTCGCCACCACATTGAAATTCAAACTCTGCTCTTACAATGCCTTTCTCTTTCCATAATGCAACCATTTGTTGCTGGTCGGTTAATTCTTCTGTTTTCATTTTATTGAGAAATTTTAGTTAGTAATTTAGTTACTTCATCTTGTGCTTCTTGGCTATCCAATACTTTCACTCCATTGTTGAACCACGCTTGTACTTGAATATGTTGCAAGTAATCTTGGGCAGTAGGAACAAACTTCATTCTGAAATCTTCTGCAATATGAAGCATAGCAATATCCACAACATCTACGCTTCTACCATCACTATTCGTAATGTTATATCCAAATATCTTTGGCATAATAGTATAAGCGAACCAAGTGTTATGGGTTAATGCTCTTGCAGAATTATTATTCATAGTCGCCTTCGGACTATCTATCAGTTCGTGTAGTGGAAGATAATCTTCCACCTTACCACCCCAACGCTTAACGCTGGATTTAGAATGTATTAAAGGATTTGCCATAGTAGTAAAGAATTAGTTTTAAATAAAATAAATTAGTCCCATACTTGGGTGATACGACCTTCAAAAGGATTGTATTCAACTTGCTTACCCATAGACCATTGTCCTGTACCAATCTGCAACGCTTTGTGTTCATTACTGAATGAACCATCTGGTTGTTCGTGTTTAAGAAGGCTATCCTTCTCAACGATAACTGCTGGGAAATCTGCATTTTCTTCTACTGCAAATTGTCCGTAAAGGGTGTGCTGATTTGTGCCTTCGCCCTTCAATAGAGTGTGTTTTGTTTTCTTTTTCATTTGACTGAAATTTTAGGTTAATAATGAAATCGGGTGCAAATTACAAAACTATTTTAATTCCACAAATTTTTTTTTGTAATAATTAAAAATAAATTTTTTGCGTTACTTGGTTAGTACCAAAAAAGTACAATGTTGCTCTAACTCATCAAGAGGTATTCTATAAAAGTTGCTGGAATAATATCCTTGCATCTGGTAGCGTTCTTTCCATTTCTGGAAGGCTTCCTTTGCTTTTTCCATTGAAGGGTAATACGCCTTCCCAAAATCAATAGTAAATCCGTCTGGGGATAGTACCAATACTTTTTCTTTTGAATTTTTCATATAGATTTATTTTAAATGTGGTGCAATTTATAATTTTATTTTTAATCCACAAGATTTATTTTGTAATAAATTAATTTAAAAAGAAGACCGATATTTTTCAACCGGTCTTCTGGGAACAACTAACCCTTTACTATACTAACCCAACTTTCCTTTAATCTGGTGTAATACGAATTCACCTTCCTTCTGATAACCGATATTGAAGGCATCAGATTTTTTATCCAGAAAGCAAATTCCCCTGGTCTTTTTCTGGTCGTCCTGGATATTCAACTTACCCATAAACGAATTAAATGATTTTTCCAACTTTGTTGAAAGGTCGTTGTCTTTGTTGGTGATAATATATTTTGCACCGTAGCGTTTAAACTTAATCTTATGTGTCATACGCTTCGGATCATCAGCCAACAACTTGCGCAAACTTCCAATAGACCTTTTAATGTCCACCAGATTTTTGTTTTCGAATTCTTTTTTCATTGTGTGTGTGTTTTCGTTTGTACTAAAAACAGTGCAAATATACAAAATGTTTTATCAACATTATCATCTGTTTAAAGTTTTTTTACAAATGTTAAACAAATCATACAATTTAGATCTAAAAAATTAGGCAAAGGTGGGCTGGGGGAAGCCCATCCTCATACCTAACCATTATGAAAACAAACCAAATCTAATATCTATTATTGTGATAAGAGTTGCGTGGGCGATACTCTCTCTGCTGGTATTGAGGGCGATAGGTATTACGCTGGTAATCTTGTTCTAATCTATCTACAAAATCTTCATTCTCTACCCCAGAATCAATTTGAACCCAATCTGTATCTTGATACTCTCCCTCTACCATCTGTTGAGAAAGCTTCTGGATTTCTTGTAGTTCTTCATCTACAATAACATACTGCTCTGCACCAAGATTAACTCTGGTAGCATACTTGCGTGTTGTTTTCTCAAAAATTCTAAACGCACTTGTCATCTGGTCAAGATTAACCAATGTTGCTTTTCCGTTGTTCGTGTAAGTTAATTTAACAATACTTGCCATAATAATTAAAATTTAAAGTGTAAAATAAAAAGATTATAATTTGTAAACTGAATTTGTAATTTTTTGCAAAGTTAAGAAATATTTTTTAATATCTCAAAATCTTTTCGCATCTCCGCCCATTTATTTTTAAAGAATATAATGGACTCTCTTTTCTTTGCGAGGATTTCACGATCATCTAACTTGTCCACATTACCCAGACACTTGGACATAATCTTGATACCCTCTTGGCGAAACGGAACTCTGGGCGCCACATTCAAGTAATAATACTTTGATACTGGGTGATGGTTTGTCCAGCATACCAGATCATCTATTGTAAGATCATTCATGATCTGGTCACATTCAACTATTGCAAGATCTTTTTTCTTATTCTTGATTTCGATCTGCAATTCATTTGCAATTTCTTTTAATGTTTTCATATTTTTTTATTTAATAACCAGTACTTGTATAAATGAATAGTGGTGTTTTCTCGCCAACATAAGCGCAGAATGTATTGAACTCTAACCATTCGATCGCATCAAGATCTTCCATCTCTCCATCTCGTGCGCAGATCTCTACCATCTTCTCGATCGAATAAACTAATTGACCATCTCGTGTGATACCTACAATAGCATCATCATATCCATCAACATTCCCATCTATACCATCGGGTTTGAGTGCTTGTTCTTCTTCTGCTCTCTCCAAAATTAATTCTAAATTTCTCATATAGTTTTAATTTAAAATTTTGAAAATATCAATGTTGGGTATTACGGCCAATGATCTACCATCATCCCATTTAACTTGAATTTGTCCCAAGTCATCAATGTGTTTAATAGTCCCCATTGTGTTGGGTTTGATCGGACACGGATCACCGGTCATTTCGATCAATTGAATTCGCTTACCTTGTAATGTATTATCCATTGTTAAATTAATTAAGTGGTGAAATAAAGTTCTCCATTATTAGCATATACTTTTTCTACACTTGATTCAACGATAGTAACTAAACTACCATTGCGTAAACCATCTGCATAGAACTTTGCATACTGATCTGCTGACTGATCCAAGATCTTGATAAACGGCTCTGCGTTTATTTTTGTGCAACCATAAATTGGTGTGTGCGTAAATGCGATTCTTACTTCCGGATAATCGGAAAGTATTTGGCGGTAATGTGCTTTTGGTGGTGTCATACCTATATTTTTTTTTTGTAAAGTTAAGAGTTATTTATTAATTCCAATAATTTATTTTCGAATTCATTTCGCATTTCCTCCTCGTCATACACTTTTTTCCCCGACTCATCTTCATACCAATAGACTCCCGTTTCGATCTTCGGATCATGGGTGATCAACTTCATGGTGATCGAATACTCAGTTTCATGTCTTGTATCCATGTGCTGAGATCCAGCATATCTATTTTGCGAATGAATAACTACTGCTGAGTGGGAACCTAATGGTTCCCAACCCTCAGCAATCATATCTTGAACTTTCTTATTCAACCCATCGGGTGAACTTGCGGTAATAATTTTAATCTTCGTCATCTTCGTCTATATTAAAGGTTAATTCACATTTGTCATTTACGGCTTTTACAATTTGTAATAGCCAATCAATTTGTGGAAATTGATAAATGCGAACTGAATGCGTTTCCATACTATTCACATCAAGCATATGAATAAACACTTCGGGGTCGCCATCTTCATCACGGCTTGCACTTACCGAATGAACTTCGTAGTTATCTTGAAATAACAATTCACCTTCTGCGAAATTAACACAAGAATTTCCCATACTTGTTTCGTGAATAACCTTGACAATATCACCAAGATTAAATTCACTAAGATTAACTTTGTTCTTGACCGCTTTGGTCATTAACATACTGAATACGGCTCTTTCCGTTTCAAGTCCGTGCTTAACATAAGAATCACGGATACCTTCAAAGATTGGGTTTGCTTTCATAATAAAAGGGATTAGAAATTATAAATTAGTTTTATTTAAAAAGTACTTGTAAACTTCGGGTATGTGCTTTTTGTAATACGGCTGATTATCCTTGCACCAATTCATTAGTTCTTCTTTACTGCTGAATGGCTTTTGCCAAGAATTGTTTTCCATAATCATTTTAAATTGTGGCTCTAATTCATCAATAAAATCTTGAACAAGCCAACCTTCCCAAATGTGTTTTAGTAAACTCATACGGCTTAATTTTTATTTGTTTAGCAAAAATAATATAATCCTTTTTAAATTCCAAATAATTTTTTTTGGTTTGGGTTTGGGCGGTATAAATCTATACACTTCTCCACGCTCCCGTATTACGCCCTCAGTACCATTCTCCCATTTAACATATAATCTTCCAGCAAGGTCGCAGTATTCAATGATCCCTTGTGTGCCGGCCGGTATATTTGCTACACTTATAGCCTCAACGAATTGCCCAGATATCTTTTTCATAACGCTTAAAATTAATGCACCAGCATATATCTGTAATACGCTGGTGCTGGTTTACTAATTAGTCGCGGATTAATAATAATCTTCTTAATTCTTGCCAGAATGTAGGTCTGTCAAGTTGTGGCTTTATTCCAGCACTCGGATTACCTTGATATAACGGCTGGTATTCTGTGTACTGACTGCTTACTCTAAATTGCTTTGCCCAATCATTAAAGGATAGGTCGCTTTTAAACTTGCTTACTTTAACTCGTAAGTTCTCTGGTGCATTTACATTCTTTTCCATAATTGAAATAGTTTTAATTAGAAATTCAAAGTTATAAAATAATTCTTGATATTACAAAATGTAAGGGCTGGATATTTCACCAGCCCTTGTAGTACACTATGAAACCAGCTGGCTCAATTCAGCGAATACTTCACGCTCTCTGCGACCATACACACCGAATAGTTTATTCTCGTTGCTATCCCCTTTCAAACTATGGGTAGTGTACTTTGTAATACCAGAGAATAACCCCCAGAGATTGCCACCCTTGTCTTGAACTTCCCCAGCGATATTAACTTCAAGGTCGCTCAATATATTCTTCTTTCTGGTTGAAAGGGTAGAAAGGTCTGCCAAGCGTTCTTCCTTATCCAGATTAAGCATCATTCCCAGCACCATATCACGCACCTTCTGGTCAATCTTTACTTCTGTCATACGCCCAATGCTCTGGAATATCTTCTGCTCTGCTCGTAGTACATCTTCAATCTGCATACAGATAATATCAATACGCTCGTGCATTCTCTGTGTATGACGAACTTTGTTAGCCATCTCGCGATAGTTAGCAAAGAATGTATTCTGGCAAGAGATAGTCAAATTACTATGCCCGAATGCCAGGCTGGTCGAACCATCAAAAGAATTCACGCAAGTAAGATACCCCTTAACTTGATCCCTACCAAGTGAAAGGTCTTGTGTCTTTAATTGAATATACACCTTTTGCCCTTGACCGAAATAACCCCCTTTATGTAAAGGCAATCCCATCTTCCCAGAAATGCGGTCAAGTATCTCCATCATTTCCGAATTCTGTAATGGGTGATAGCCATCACCATGCACACCAAGAATAGCGTTATTGTCTTGACGAACAATAGCCACGCTTTCCGTTTCCAAGTTACTTTCCGCAGTAATTAAGCGTTCTGCTTTTACTGACCAATTCAAATTTGCTTGTTCTAAAATTGACTTTTCCATAATGATTAAAATTTTTAAGTGAGAAATTTATTTCTGCAAAGTTATATAAAACTATTTCAAATCTGCAAAATTTTACCCAAGTTTTTTTTAAATCTATTTTTTTTCAACTTTTTTTAAAATTTTTTTTTGCCCCTAACTTGCACAATATCAGCGAGTTATGATAATTTTTAAAATAAATTTATCTAAAACACAAAAAAAAATTTGCGTAGTAATTTGCAACCCCTTAACTTTGCATCAGCAAATCAGCTGAAAGGGGTTTCATCGGTAGCACCCAATTAAGATACCGAAACGCTAAAACCAATAAAAAATGGAAAAGCAAACCAACCAAGACAAGCAACGAGTTCAAATTACTTTGTTGCAATTATTCCACCTTTTGATTAGCACAAAAGGACACCCTTTTGAGGGTATTGTATTATTTACCAAATCCGTATTATCGGGGGGTAAAAAAACCGAAGCCTTATTTAATGGCGGGGTTTACAAACTTGCTAGATATGTATTTTGTGCAAATCGCGAGTACCTTCGTTCTTTGGAAATCCTTTGCGAGAAAATGGGTATTGACTTCGCTAACTTCAAGCCACAAGCCCACAATTACGCAAACGCATCTATGGGGGGAAATGTAATTTGTCACGACAGCGACACCGAACTACCTTTTGAATTAAAGCGACTTTATGCTCAATTCATTTTCCACGAGGGGGCAAGTATTGAAAGCCACTATTTTAATGGCGAAATGCAACCTATAACTTTTGAGCAAGTTAAACCCTACCTACCGAATAGGGATAGCAAGAAACAAGCCGAGCAATTAGGCTTAACGAGGGAAAATCAAATTAAGATTATCAACCCAAGTTTAAAGTCAATCCGAGAGGTGCGTTTAAATGGGGTAATTTACGAGGTAATTGAGGGGTAATTGAATGGGGGTAGGGTAACCTACCCCCTTTTTTAAAAGTGTCTTAAAACGCATTAAAACTATCTTAAAATGGAAGCGAGAAAAATAACCAACCCAACCCAAGCACTTGAATTTTTGAGAGGCGGAAACGCAACCGCCACCTTTGTAGGTCAAGCCAACCGCTACACCTATAAAGTAAGGAAAGCCGAGAATGGCGAAATGTACTTTGTATCTTTGTTAGTAGGTGCGAATAATGAAAGCGACTATCTTTATATAGGGTGCATAAACGAGCAACGAGGTTTTTTCCAAACCGCCAAGAGTAACCACAAGGGACTTGCTCCGGCACTTGCTTTTGGCTTTGTCTATACCCGTTTATTGAATGGGGTAATTGATAGCCGTACCGAAATATGGCACGAGGGTAGGTGCTGCAAATGTAACCGCAAACTAACTACCCCCGAAAGTATAGAAAGGGGTATGGGTGCTGAATGTTTCAGCAAGGGGTAGGGGTAGTACCCTATACCCCCTCCCCCCTCCCGTATCCCCCCTTAAATAGGGGGGTTTTTCGGCTTTGCCCAGGGGGGACAATACCGTAACAGAAATTTTTCCGGAAAAAATCTGGAAAAGGGACCTTTACCCCGATTTCTAAAATAAAAATTTTCCAGAAAAAATCTGAAAATTGGAAAGAGGGCCCATAGTCAGAAAAAAAATTTTCCAGAAATTTTTCTATTTATAGATAATATGAATATTAGAGAATCTCGTTTTAAAAACATGGATGAAGAAAAATACAATCTAGCGGGTAATTGTGTGCATGGATTAGATGATCCCTATTTTAGACATAGGGTATGTTATGATGCTACCGAAATGGCTGGTATTGTTGATGAGTATTCTAATCAGTTTTTATCAGGTGACGAATTCATCCAGAATGTAAATTGGTCATATGATCTAATGGGATTACCAGCTGATAACATGTATGAGTTCGCTTATAACCCATATAATGACATTTATTGGGCTTACAACATTGAAGATGATATTCATTACTTCTTTGTTAAAGATTCAATCAATGAAAATTATAAAGATACCATTACAGTAAAATCAATTAAACTATCCAATATATTAGAAGAGATGTTATCTGAACCGGGTCTTAAGGGGAAGTACGTATACATAGGTACATGTATGAATTCATTTGATGAATATGGTGAGTGTATGCATGGTGCTTTCTATGATGAAGAACACTTCTTCAATTCATGGCAAACAGCTGATGAAATATCCAAGGAAGAATTTTGGTCCAACATTGATCCATTAAGTGAAATGTATGATGAGCTTAAAGAATTGGAATCTGATCCGGAATATCCGGCTGAATATAGATACAATCCGAATGATGATGTTTATTTCATTTTTGTAGGTGATGACACCCATTACTTTTTTATCAATCCAGATTCTTTAGATACATTACATGATACCGAAGAGGAAGAACTTAACGAATCAATTAAAAAAATAAAAGATAACTTCAAAAGGTTTCTTTAAAACCCAATCTGGTTATGTGAGGTTTGGAAGCCGCTTATAATTGATTTGGTAATTCGGGGCCGTCCCATGTAGAATCTCCTGATCTAGTTACAAATCCAGCGATCCATTCTGCATCCTCAATTAACTTATTTACTTCTTCATCAGTTGAATTAGTATAACTAAGGTTGCTTAAACTTTTCTGTACACTATATCTTTGTAGTTCTGGATTGTCGCTATAATAAAAGTCACCATTAACTTCATTGTATTTTGGTCTCTTACCAGAAGCGGTATTGGTTAAGTATTCATATATTTTTGTAACTCTATATCCACTGCTCTTATATAAGTTAACCCCCATTACAGATACTCGTTTACCATCTTCATTATCTACCCTTGTTACCAAGACCACTAACTTTCTTCTCTTATTCATTACCTCTTTAGATAGTTCAAATGCAGATGAATCCGCTTTAATAGTAACATTAAAACCAAGATTCATATTATTGATTCTATCCATCTCTCTGACAAATCTGTAATCGTGACCAGCGTTAATATTTTTTTGTAACAAACTTACATGGATCATCTCATGTGCCAGGACATTCTTAAAATGTCTGTAGGTTATTGCTAAGAACTTGGATATACTTAGAGACTTAATAACGATTTTACCTGTGGATCTATATTTTTGAGCTTTAACTTGACCGTGTGCTGACCTTGTTCTATTCCACATTAGATCTATTGGATATAATTCACCATTAAATAACAAATCATTTAATTTATCAAATTCGTGCTGAAGATTAATTTCGTTGAAATCGATAACCTCATCGTCAGCATGCTCTTTTGACTCTCTGACTATATGTTTAAGCTGTGATTCTGTGAATAAGTAACGCATATGAATAAATATCTTTTAAAAGATTCATCGCCCCGGTCGCGTAAAATGCTCCGGGGCTTTTTTATTCCCAGAATCTATTTATACTATATGAAATTCAGAGATATACTTACAGAGATGTTACAGGAACAAATTGATCCTATTACTGTTGGTAAGAATATTATTACCACATTAATGAATAGATTTAAACCTAAGCCAGTACAAAAAGGTCCCTTGCCATTTAGTGAAACCAATCTATTAGGTGAATTAAAAAAGCAAGGGGTTAATTTCCCTGATGTGGCTATGGCTCAAGCAAAACTAGAAACCGGCCATTTTGAAAGTGCTGTATTCAAAGAAAATAACAATCTATTCGGAATGAAACATCCATCTGTTAGACAAACCGTTTCATTGGGCGCTAATAGAGGACACGCAAAATATAAAACTTGGCAAGATTCTGTTAAGGATTATAAGCTATGGCAAGACTTTTATAAAGTATCTACCATGAATAAAACACAATTTATTAATAAACTCAATAGGATCTATTGTAGTCCTCCAGAATGTAAAGCTGGTGATTATGCTAATAAAGTAAAATCCCTTATGGTTTAAAGATAACCTGGGTTTGAAGACCCAGCTTAGGACCGGGACTAGTTACTATCCCGTTAAGGATCAGAATTCGCTACTCTGATCCTTTTTTTATTGCTTTACATATACATTATGGAATCCAGCTTCAATGCATCTTAAACCATTGGCTGCAAGTATGCTGGTAAGTTTTGAATAATCACATATGGCTGGTTGATCCATTTCATAGATCAATAATTCAATCTGCGTGAATATCTCTGGGTAATTGTTCATCAATTCAGCTAGACAACCTTCACAGTCAGCAACAATTGCATTAAACTTAACATCGAATCTATTTTGCAAATCCCATAGATCATATACGGGAATATCTCCTTCACCTT
>JACCDG010178347.1_pt1 | contig 24986 bp, 38 predicted proteins | sample 7442471 | NCBI WGS metagenome assembly JACCDG01 (sample SAMN15323444, study PRJNA562643) | freshwater metagenome | isolation source: river surface water | place: USA:Blue River Watershed | collected 2017-08-17 | reverse complement strand
TCGGTGATCGCGGGCTTGCAGGTGAGCTTGAACGCCGAGACCGGGTTGCCGGTCACGTTCGCACCTTCGGCGGCGAGGTTGAGCATCACGACCAGCTGGCCGAAGAGGTGGGCGGCCGCCATCTCGTAGCCGCGCTGGACGTAGGAGTCATCCGGCGTGACGTTGCCGTAGCCGGTCTCGCCGCCCTTCTGGGTGGCCTTGCCGTCGGCGATGAAGCTCTGGATGGCGAAGCGCATCACGAGGTCGTCGATGCTGCGATTGATGGCCTCCGCGGAGGTCCCGCCGGCCATGTTCTCCAGCCAGTCCTGCGCGCGCGCCTTGCGCTCCTGGAGCTCGGCGTCGGAGAGGGTCTCGATCGGGTCGGGCTCACGGGCGCCGCCGAACAGGGCAGCGAGCTCGGGGGGCAGGCCGGCGGGGAGGCCGCCGCGGGAATCGGAATCGTGGTCGTGCGAGTGCATATCTGCTCGAATCTGTTGTGGTGAGAGGTTGTCTTACAGGTAGGTCAGGGTGGGTTCGTGGTGGCGAGCGGATCGAACCCAGGCAGCGCGCCCAGATTCGATCCGCGCCGTTGTGGGTCAGGCCGTGGTCTCGTCCTCGCCGTCGATCTCCAGCGCGTCGTCGATGAGGCTCCACACGGGGTTGGAGAGCGTGATCTTGGCGAGCGCGGGCTCGAAGTCGAACCCCTCGCGGTCGGCGAGCTGGGCGAGCGTGCGGATCCCCTTGATCGCGTTGCTCCACAGCACCTTGGCGGCGAGCTCGAAGCCGGCGCGCTTGACGGGGCTCGTGGCGCGCGGACCACGCCCGTCGGAGTTGAGCACGTCATCGATCGAGGTGCTGGCGACGATGTACTCGCGGAGCACCCGCTCGATGATCTCCTTGGCCTCGGGGGCGGCCTTGGTGTTGCTCAGGTCCGCGCTCTCGGCGGCCTCGTCGATGGCGAACTTGGACGCGGTCTTGGCGAGGGCGAGGACGCCCTGGAGCTTGCCGGCGGCGCGGGAGTCCCGGATCGAGTCGTTCATCGCGGCCTCGTAGTCGCCGTTGTACTTCTCCAGCTCGTCGGCGACGGCCTTGCGGGCCAGGTCGGCGGGCGACTGGATGAGGCCGAGCGCGCGCATGAGCGACTCGGGCATGCCCATGCTGCGGGCCATGTCGGCGAGCTCGGTCGCCGAGGGGGCGGAACTGCCGCGGCGGTTGGACTGCTCGGAGGCGCCGTCGCTGGCGAGGGAGAGGAGACCGGCGAGGCCGGCGAGGGGGTTATTGGTGCGCTTTTCCATGGTAGGTGGCTTTCGTGCGTGCGTTGGTTGCGTGTGGTGACAGGTGGCGGCGTTTGTTTTTCGCCCCCTTGCCCAACGCCACGAACAATAACCCTCGCTAATCGGCCCGCAACCCTGGCAACCCGAAATCTTGCCGAATGAACTCGGGACCTAGCGCACAGCGAAACCTCACGCAAGTAATGCGTCGGACAAGGCCGGAAGCTGGTCCTTCCAATACCGCTCTAGGACAGGCCGCAGCGCCTCCATGTCGGCGGCGGAGCACTTGAACGCGTCCATTTCCCATGAGAGCTTTGCGCGCATCGAGATCGCACCGGGTTCCTTGGCATACCCGAGCCGCCTCCATAGATGGCGAAGGTCAGCGGTGTCAGCGCCTGTCTCAGGGACATATTCGGGCGGGTCGCTGTAGTCGGGGTCGGAATAGAGCTTGTCGTACAGGGCCCACGGCACCGCCCCGAAAGACACGATCGGCTTGCCGAATTGGAAGCCGGCCGTAATGGAGGCGGAAGTTGCGTCCTCCGGCCCGACTTCCCCGTCCGCTGCGGGAACGGCTGCAGCGGTGACCATAGATTTGGCGGCGCCGCTCAGGAGCTCGCGCACCGTGATCTCGATCATTTGCTCGCCTGGCGCCCCGAGGATGGTATCGGAGCCCTCATCGTCGTCCTCTGTATCTTCGATATCGGTGTCAGAGTCGTCAATGTCGAGGTCTGAATTTACAAGCGTATTGGCAGGCATTACGACCGTAATGTCGGCTTCGCTATTAGAGGCGTCAAGGCGTTTGGCGAGTCGCGCGGCCTCACGAACCGTTTGAATTCCGCCTATTTGAGAGTGACGGTCACGAAATAGTCACCCTCGATCTCTGCCTCTCCTACCACAACCAAAAACATGACGGAAGGGCCGGCAGCTTGGATTTCGAGCTCGTCCTGGCCGGATTTGGCGCTCATGGCGGCCAGCGTTCCGTCCGCCTGAAACAGCTTGATTCCGGTGTCGTATTCAATGCCTTGCGGCACAACAGACACCCCGAATGTGCCAGCGTTTGGAATCTCGATCACATTCAGCTCCTCGGCCCCCATGCCGAGGTGCCGAAGCATGGCGTCCTGGGGGTGCAAGACTACACCCGGCGTAGACATGCTCTCACCGGTGCATACATGCGCGTCAAGCTCCGCGTCGAATGCGCACATGCCGATTTCGCACGCCGCTGGGTCGAGCTGCTCGCATGTCTCGATCGGCTCCGGCTCACCGGTCGAGCTTGATTCCGCATCGCTGGAGCTTTCGCTGCCGTCAGAGCTTGATTCCGCTCCTATGCTGGTGTCCTCCGAGCTGCCGGTGCTTTCGGCACCGCTCGTGCCCGTGCCGTCCTCAGACGTGGACTCCGAATCCGTTTCAGCTGCATCCGTCGTGCTGCTGGCGGGGTCAGGCAGAGGCGTGCTGGATGTCTCGGCGTCCTGGCTTGTCGACTCGCCTTCCTCTACGCCAGAGGTCGAACCTACCTCTTGCCGCTCGGAATCGGCCTCATGCTGATTGGGGCCCGAGAGCACCACGTCACAGGCCGGAAACAGCGTAAACGCAGCGAGAAGTGGGGTTGCGAGGCGGAGTAGCGTCATGGGGTTCGCAATGTACTCCGCATCGCCCCATGGTCCAGGCCCGCTCAAAACCGCTCCCTCACGGCTGCAACTCACTGCGCTTAATCGCTCATGATCTGTCCAAGATCATGAGGTTGGACCGTGCGAACACTCACGGACTGAAAAGGGTTGTGGCGCCTTGCGATTCAATCGGATGCGGTCACGATAGGTTTTGAAATCAACCGGCAACCAACCAAATCGGATCCCGCCATGGTCAGCAACACCCAGATCGTTACTCGCATCACCCTCGGCCGCCCCGAGGATGAAGGCACGCCCCGTTTCCTCATCACCGAGATCACGAATCCGACGCCCCAGGAGCTCACCGACGCCTGCCTCGCCCTCGCGCGGGCCGGTGATGCGCTCGGGCTGGACCCGATGTCGCTGAAGGTGGGGACCGCGACGAAAAGCCTCGTCCAGGCCGCCCTCGCCACCCAGCCCGCCGTGATGGACGTGACCCCGTCGCCCGTCCCGCTGTATATCGCCGTGCTGCCGCCGGTCACGCTTCCGGCCCCGGCCGCGAACAGCGCCGACGACGAGGACCCGGCCGATTCCGTGCGGGCCGGCGAGCTCGACGTGCTCGGGGAGCTCCGCAGCCTGGCGGACCTGGAGGCGGCCCGTCGCGCCGGCCTCGCCCCCAAGCCGACCGTGTTTCGGCGCGGGCTCCGCGTGAATTCGACCGGCGTCGAAAACGCCCGCGCGAGCCGCCTCCAGTTCGAGGCGCGGCCGACGGTGGAGGTGGCCGTGGCCGACTTCCAGACCATGATCGCGGAGGAAGGGCGGCTCAACCACATCGTCCGCCTGGACTCGATCATGACCTCCGACGACGGTTCCATCACCGCGCGCAACCTCGCCGGGGAGATCGAGCTGGAGGGGGTCAAGATGGAGCAGGGGGTGCTGGAGCAATACGGCAACATGCTCGCCGGCTCCGTGGGCGCCTCCGGCCCCGGGCGCTACCTCTCCAGCCTGACCGGCGAGTGGGGTCTCGCGCTCCGCCGGCAGAACCTCGACTCCCTGCTGGCCGAATTCCGCAAGGGTGAGGCGGCCAAGGTCGCCCAGGCGAAGCCCGGCACGGTCGTGGACCCCAAAACCGTCATGCTTCGCTCGCGCGTGAATGGCGTGTTCGCGCTCACGGGCAAGAAGTACCCGTGCTTCGATGCGGACAAGGTCGCTGCCGCCGTGATGGAGGTGGCGAAGGGCCGCGGGATGCGCGCCGAGATCAATTACGACGGACACGTGACCTCGATCACGGCGCTCGCGCACTCCACGATCAAGCCCGAACACTACGTCGCCGGGGAATTCTTCCTCGCCGGCATCCAGGTCACCACCCGCGACGACGGCCGGGGCGCGGTGCACGTGCGGATCATTCTGCACCAGAACCTGTGCCTCAACCTCATCATCCTCGACCTGGGCAAAACCGAGATCAAGATGATCCGGCACAAGGGGAACGTCGCCGAGCTGGCGAAACAGCTCAAGAAGGCGCTCGGCGCGGCGGATAAGGCGATCCAGCCGTTCCTGACCAAGTGGGGCTATGCCTGCAAGGAGCTCGTGACCGCCGAGACCGTCAAGCCCGACCACGGCGTGGAAATGCCCGCCAACCTGAGCGAAGACGACCTGCTGGCCGGCGTGTTCCGCAACCTCATCCAGCGCAAGCTCGTCCCGGTGGGCGCCCGCAAGGCCGACGCGACGATCGAATCCCTCGTGGCCGCGTTCCACGCCGATACCTCCGGCGCGGTATTCGACGCCGACGGGACCCGCCGTGGCGCTACCCGCGCGGCCGTGGTGAACGCCATCACCCGCGTCGCCCACACGGGCGATTTCACCCAGGCAGAGGAAGAGGCGATCCAGGTGAGCGGTTCCAAGCTCGTGGACGCCAAGAAGTTCCCGTTCCTGTGGAGTCCCAAGGACGAGGCGGCGAACGAGGCCGACGACGGCTCCGACGTGATCTATGCGGCATGAGCCCGCAACCCGCGCGGGCCTTGCAGGCCGCTTTCCGGACCCCACAATCCGGAGGCGGCCTCGCCGCGTTTAGGACACCCACTAATGCCCATGCCAGACCCGAAAGAGCACCTCAATTCCTGCGAAGTGCGCCGATACGACCTCAAGATCACTGGCGATCGGCTGACCGTGCTCGACGATGCCTCTTTCGAGGACGCTACGCTGTACACCGGGACAGTGGTGAACACTCCAACAGTATTCCTATGTAGGTATCGCGGACGGACTCAGGAGGGTCAGACGCTCGTGCCGGCTGAGAAGTGGACTGAGCGGGTGTTCCTTTCCGTCCGCTCCAATGAAGCGTGGTCGGTGCCGCCGCACGTCCGCCCTGTGGCGATCGGAATGGTGCAATACAACGTTTACGACCATGAGGCGGCCCTAATCGCGTTGCGGAACCCGGCTCACAAATCCGAGCCCCGCCAACGCACGCTCCACGTATTCGAGCTCCAAAGCACACGGACCCCAGGCGCCTCCGCCCTCACCCTCTACAATCGCGCCGAGCTCTCAGAAATGATCTGGAGTCGGTAAAGGCTCGCCATGACCTTGGACCAAATTCGCCACCTACCTGCGCCGACATCGATTCCGCGCCTCAGCACCGACCAGATTCGCGCCCTCATCGGTATAGCGAATTTCGAGCTCGGGCTGGAAGTCCAGCAGGCGCAGGTCGCGCACGAAAGGCGCAGCCGGTATGACCGGACTCCGGACAGCCGAGATCTTCTCAAAACGCTGTGTTTTGAGCAGTGTGAGTCGGCTCTCATGTACCTAAACGCGCAGGACCGCGGGGTCTTTGAGATTGGCGAGAGCTGGATTTCGCTCGGCGGCGTCCACCCTCAACAGCAGCCGGCGCTGGAGGGGCTGGCAAATCTGGGCCTGATTCACCGCAACAACGGACGAGGCTCTTCTCTCGGGGTCGGCCCACGCTCATCCGACGGCAAAGAGGCTAAATACCCACACCTGGCCTATGAACTCTCGGAGGCTGGCGCACTTCTTGCCATGCAAATGCTGTGCGTTTCCTCGCTGTTCCGCGGGCTGGGTTTCGTTTTCAGCCGCGCTGCCAGGGCCAGGCGAGATCAAATAGCGCAGCAGGAGCGTGCGAATACAGTCGGTGATACCGAGTGCGACCCGTGGGACTGGAAACCCACCAAATACGAGGCATCACTCGGCGGCGCGAAAGGGGAAAGTTGTGCCTGATATCTCCATGTGTCCCAGCAAGTCATGCCCTGCTCGGCGGGTCTGTTATCGCAATGCGGCCTCGGGAACGGAGCCCTCGCCGCGGCAGTCCTACATGGGTTTCGGATCCGAGCTCCAGCCCGGTGATGAAGCCTGCAAGCACTTCGCCCCCACTGACGCGGCCTGGACGGCAGGGGTGCGCCTCCGGATCGTTCTGGATCTGAATGGATTCGAGCCTGACCCTCCGCCTGGATATGTCGCACCGCAACCTACATGAAGCGTGTGACTGCGCTCACAGCTAGACACAGGTCTAGTTCGAGCCTGAGACTTTGAGTCTGGACGCGTAGCCGTCCGTCTATGCCACGCACACTTTCCAGGCGCCCCGCCATGCAGTCTTCACCAATAGCTTGGGCCACTGACCTACACCTCGATAAGGCGACCCCAGAAGCCCGCCAGACGTGGGCCGCGAAGTGCGTCGACACAGGCGCCGCTGAGCTCATCATCACCGGTGATATCTCAAATGCGGACCGCCTCGCGGATGATCTGGACTGGATCGAGCAGGCGTGTGCACCGATGCGGGTCCGGTTCGTGCTCGGAAATCACGACTTTGTCAGCCCGACCGGCCTGTGGGGTCGCGGGCCTGATTACGACGGTCACGGGTCAATCCGCTCCCATGTCGAGGGTTGTGTCGCATCCGCCCGCGCGCGGATGACCTACCTCCATTCCGAGGATCGCGGCGTCCTGCTCGATTCCGGCGGGACCTTGCTCCTCGGGGTCGATGGCTGGTTCGATGGTCGAGCTGGTGATCCCGATCAAATGACGAAAACCGCACATGAACGGCGGGAACTGCGCGCAGATTTGGATACCAGGTTGCTCGCCTGGCGGTTGAAAGAGCTCTCCCCAACCCCTCGCCGAGTGATCATCGCTACCCACGTCCCACCTTTTGCTACCGCCTGCCTCCACATGGGCGACCAGACCAGCGGTTTCAAGCTTGGTTTGTACTCCAATGTAGGTCTAGGACGCATGTTGACGGAATATGCTGATGAAGTGAGGAAGCTCAAGGTTGGAATCACGGTGTTGGCTGGGCATACCCACAACGCGGCCGCTATCCGCCCACGGCGAAATCTGCGCGTCCTCGTACAGGGGTCCGAGGTCGGCGCTCCGGGCGTGATGCTCCTCCCTGCGGATCCGTACCTAATCGATTGACATTCGATCCTCGGGCTTTAGGGTGGCGGCCATGTTGGACCTGTCGACCACCGAGCTTGGACCGGCCCTCGTGTCCTCCTTGCCGCATGCCCACCCAGCGGACTGCCCATGTCACTTCTGTGTCAAACCGGACAAGGAGCTGACGGTCTGGATCGGCGGGGTCGAATCCGAGGCGGACCTGGAGTGGTTGATTCGTGAGTATGTTGACAAGCGATTCCGCGGGTCGGGACACCCCGAAAACCCGGCTGACATCGTCAGCAAGCGATACTGGGCGGATGTCGGGTATGGCTGTTTCGTGATTCGGACATCGTATTACTACGGGCAATGGCTGGCCGATACAGTGTTCGACCATGAGTGGACGTTCGGCCTCCCATTCCGTGGCCCACTCGCTGCCCGTGATGGAGACCTCCTGAGCAAAAAGCGCGGAAAGTTCGGTATCAGTCCGAGCACCCTGCACTCGGCAGAGATCTCTCGTCTGCGGCAGCTGCAAAAACACGCAAACCGCACCACCGAACATTTTATCTGGTATCGCCGCACAGCTGACGGGCCATGGAGTATCGGAATCGCTGACCGGTGGGACCACTCACAGATCCTGGAGCTCCGCCCTGGCCAACGTGTAACCGTCGCCGAGCGTGGCGTCGACGCGGAGTATCCAATCAAATGAGCGCAATACGGACAGACATTCACACAGGGATGACGCTGTATCTAGTCAACCGCGACACAGCCTGGAACCCAGACGCTTCGATTGCGGTTCCGTACATGGTCGTGGCCGAACATCTTACCAGTGCGGATCCGTACTTCGAGGTGCACCGTCAGCCGCGGTTTTGGTGCGCGGGTGGGCCGTCCAATCGGGTCGACGCGTGCACGTTGCAGATGGTCAACTTCTACCAGCTTTACACGCTGGACGAGCTCCGCCATGAGGTTTGGATGATGCGGGCACGCCGAGCTATCGAGGACGCGTGGCGCAATCCAGCCGTCCGTGGGAGCTCCCCAAGTGTGCCGCCAGCGTTTCTCCGGCGTCTACGCGGGCCGGCCCTCCACGAGATCATGGACGACCTGGACGTGTCGGACGCTGTCCGCGAATTCGTGAACAGTGGGACGGATATCAAGCCGGCGACCTGGATTGACCAGGAGTGGGTGTCGACGCGGACAGAGTCGCTCGTCCTCTCGTGAGATCCGTCACGACATTCAGGTCAGCGCGATTTAGGTATGACATTTCTGTCATACGCCATAGCTGCCGGCGGAACGCTGTTCGTGGCCAAGTGCGCGGAAATGGTATGACATTCTTGTCATACGAACCAAACTTCATGTGTCCTAAGTAGTTGTAATCTCAGCACATTTTCCTGGCCAAGTTTTGGCTTTGGATCTGCAAGGTAAGAGACATCATGGCGACCGAGACCCACTTCACCGACACCGAGCTCAACTTCGACCTGACCGCCGCCAACGTGCCGGTTTTCGTTCCCGCGCCGATGCCGACCAAGCGCGAAATGAGCAAGGCCGGCCCGCGCGGTGCGAAGGCGACCAACCACAACGCCGACGCGGTGCGCGCGAACAAGCGCCTGAGCCGCAAGACCCCGGCGAGCAAGAGCAAGGTCGCGGCCTCCATGGCTCACACCCTCCCCGCGCTTCCGGCTGAGGTGATGGAGGCGATCCAGGCGAACAAGCTCGCCTGCTACGCGCCCCGCCGCCAGCGCGAGGAAGCCCGCAAGGCCGCCCGCCTCGCCCTGACCAAGGCCGGTTTCTCCGCGGTGGAGGCGGCCGACATCGTACACCGCATGATGTAACCCGCCGCCGCGCGGACTCGCCAGACGAGTAGAAGGTAGGACCGGCAATACCGGAATCTACTTTCATACTTATAGTTCTGGCATTCGATCCTCGGATCCATTAGTATCTAATCACCAGCCGAGGACACCGCCATGCCCCGCACCACCTACCAGCCCGCCCCCGCCCAGACCATCAACACCTTCACCATCGGCATGTATGAGATCGAGCACTCGGGCGACATCGAGAGCGTGCTCGACGGCCTGCGCAAGAATGGCCTCGTGATCCTCTCGATCGAGGATCAGCGCGATTTCACCCAGTGGGACTCCGAGACTGGTGCTGTGGTGATCACCAGCACCCAGACCCTGGACGTGGTGCGCGCCATCGTTCGCGCGACCAGCTTCGCCACCTCCTGCGCGGCCGGGAACGATATCGAGGGCCTGGAGGGCGAGGCTCAGGGCGAGTATGAGCACAACCACCAGGACGAGAGTGACGATGAGGACGGCGACTACTAAATCGCACTGACGCGATGTGACGCCACGCACGAACAAAACAGTGATCGAATCCCGGACTCCAGACACTAACAGGACACGACCATGCGCCACGGTAACCTCATTCACGAAATCACCCGCGATGCGAACTCCTCGGACGTGCCCAAAGTGGGCGACGGGGCGACCACCCTCCAGTGGAGCGACCGCAAGGCGCACACCATCATCGAGGTCACCGAGACCCGCATCGTGCTCCAGCAGGACACCGCGACCCGGACGGACAGCTACGGCATGAGCGACGTTCAGCACTACAGCTACAGCGCGGATCCGAACGGCTCGAAGAGCGTCTTCGAGCTCAAGACCTCGCGCAAGAAGGCGACCAAGGGCCAGAAGATCTGGACGGCCGAGGGGTCCCGGCCGGGCGAGGGCGAGAAGCTCGTGATCGGCGTGCGGGACGCGCACCACGACTTCAGCCACTAGGACAAGGCCATGGACACCAAAGCCTCCCACAACCGCCTCGGGAAGCCCATGCTCGGGACCTCCCATGACCTGACTATCTACCCGTTCATGGCGCGATATGCCGTGGAATCTCGGGGGGATCGATTGGGCCTCCGCACAAATGCGCGGTACCAGCTCGCGCAATGCCAGGACGCGGCGCGCTTCCTGCCGGACATGCGACGATAAGATTCAGCCCAGGGATTCGCGCCAGCGCTCCGGACGGTGGAAGAGGAAGCCACCGTAGGCAGCGGACGACCCGTTGTAACAGGCGTGGCGCGCCCTGGGCACCCTAATTCAAGGTTCTGGACCCGACCGGGCTCGAACACGCTGCCCCATTGGGGGCCAGGACCACCACCCCGGCACTCTTGACGACCTGGCTCACTCGGACCTGTGGCCATGGCGGACGGTGCCCGAGGCGCGTCAAATGGAACCCTGGCACCTCATCGTATGGGTTGTAGGTCACCAGCGGCCAGTCTGGGCGACCGGCCTTGGACGCCTCGACAATGTTTGAGGCTATCAGGCCGGGATCGATGACCGCCAGACCTCGGACAAAGGCGTGGACGTTCTTGCGCCCAGTCATTCGGACGAGTGCCCGTCCAGCTTGCCGACACACGAACGTGGCAAACATGAGGACAATCGACCTCACGTGGGCGATTACGCGTCTGCTCTTCACGTCCCGGACTGAATACCCGCCGGTGTGCAGGTTGCGGTAAACGTCTACGTACCGATAGTCGTACCGCTTCGGCAGAGTGTCTTTCAGGACGCGGCTGGCCATACCCTGAGTCTGGTCCCGGTCCAGCTCGGCGCAAGTCCGTCCAGGCACTGTCAACTTGTTCAGTATGACATTCATGTCAGCGCGATTTAGGTATGACATTTGTGTCATAGGGTCCAGAACAGTGTTTGGCGCCCGCATACAGCACATGCTCGGTTTAGGGTATGACATTCTTGTCATACGCAAGTGATGTCGTATGTCCTAACGTATTGAGATCATTACGTTTTGGATCTCGGGTTGGCATGGCATTTGAACTGCAAGGTAAGAGACATGCTGACCAAGACCCTGACCACCGCGACCTACTCCGACGACGAGCTCTGCTTCGACCAGGTTCCCGCCGAGCTGGACTTCACGGGTTACGGCAGCTACGTCGCCCCGGCCAAGGAAATGCCGGCTCCCCGCCGCGCCACCCGCAGCAAGGTCGCCAACCGCAAGGGCGCGGACCTCGCGTAACCCGCACCTCCCCGAAAGCGAGCCCCCATGCGTACCAGGACCAAAATCGACCTTCCCCGCATTTCCTTCGCTAATCAGCCTGGCCTCGTGCTCGGCTCTCTCATCCGCCACTTCCGCAGCGGGTATCAGTTTTGGGAGGTTACGCACTTCTCTGCTGACGGGACCCGCGCTCACGCCAAAGCCATTCCCACCCTCGTCTCCCACGCGTAAGGCGCGCAAAGGCTCACATGCTCCCCGTTGACCTCGACGACAACACTCCGTGCGGTTTCGATACGCGATACGCGGATTTTGCCGCCCGTTACGATAACCTCGGGCCGGGCTCGACCACCGCCGCAATCATCGAGGACATGATGTATCTCTCGCGCTGGCTCAAGAACGAGCAGGACGAGGCGATGTTTGGTGGCGCCATGTGGGCGATTGCAAACCTCCCCCAGGTGGACGTGCGTAACTCCCTCCGACTCGCCTGGATCTCATTCGGGTTTGACTCTTTCGTGCGCTGACCCACCTTCCCTGAAAGCCTACCGCCATGACCTTCACCCACGCCCAGCTCGCCGATTCCGCCACCCTCACCGCCTTCACGGAGGGGTTCAACGCCTCCAAGGGCGCCCGCTGCCCCTACAGCAAGATCGGGGACACGCGCCACCTCGCCCAGGCGTTCATTCACGGCAAAACCCACAGCTCGACGCGCCAGGGCCGCGAGCTCGGCGCCGGACATGCCTGGAAGCTGTTCCTGAGCCTGGAGGGCTTCTATGCGGATGGCTGCCACGGCACGGACGTGGCCAAGCTCGCCGCGGGCGTCACCCGCATGGCCGACCTCCCCTGACCAGGGACGCGCATATCGCGCATGAAAATACTATTTCCGTTTTAGGCGATTTTGGAAAGAGTATTTTCACTCATCGCACAGAGACATACATCGCCACACCACGAAAGCTGGACCTCATGCCCGATCGTAACGACACCCCGACACCCGCCGAGCTCACGCGTGTATGCGCGTTTGTGTCAGGTGGGACAGAGGCGGCCTCCGGGCCCTATGGGGCCATGAACGCCCTGAGCACAGACATCCGTGGCGACCGACTGCGCGACGGCAAGGCGAACATCCGTCAGCGCCATTTCGGGCTCGCGCTCGCCGGCTTCATCGATGCCCTGAGCGAAATGGAGCCCTCCGACGCACTTTCGCTCATGTCCGGAATCATGGCCGACCATCGGCCGCGCCACTACGTCAAACGGGCGGTGCCGGCGGACCACATGCCGCCAAATTCGATCGCGGAGGTCGTGACGGGCGGGTCACCGGGACACCTCGTGTTCCGCTGGTATAACCACATGTGGGATCGCGCTGGGTACATTAGCGAGGGAGGGACGGCTCGCTGCCCAGGCGACCCGCAACCGGCCGGCTTTGGCGAATGGCCTACCTTCGCCGCCTGGAGCACCACCCCTTCCAATGTTGGCGTCGTCCACCTCATTGCCTCAGACCTGACGGACGACGAAATGCGCGCAATCTTCGCCCAGCCGTCCAATGCGCTCCGCGCCAACCTCGCCGAACACTTCGCCAAGGAGCAGAAGTTCGCGCGCGATCTCGCCATGCGTGGGGTGCGATAGCGCCCTTTCCAGACCTCCGCAGGTAGTCTGCATTTAGGATGTCTAATTGTCGTGTACACGACAATGGAAGAGGGAGCCCCGAGCGGTAGCGAGGGGCGACCTTACTTAAGGGCGCCAGGTTTGAATGCCGCCCGGACATTGAATCTCTCTCCGCGCCCGAGTATCGAAACCCGGAGGGAGAGGGTCCCATTGTCGTAATACAGCGCGGTTAGCGCATGCCCGCTATTGAGTCCGGCCGCGTATACGCCTCCAGGAGCCGCGCAGGACTCTGACCATGTCCTCGCCGCTTGGGCTCGGTGTCCGTAAAGCCTGGAGGCGTCTAGGCGCCTTGTCGGCCCGATGTCGATAAAGTCCACGGCAGAGCTGGCCTCGACCTCGTCAGGTCCGGCGCCAGGTACGACATTCATGTCAGTGCGGAAACGGTATGACATTTGGATCATAGACGGTGGAACGCTGTTTAGAGGCAAGTGTGACGAAATGCGCGAAAGAGTGTCTGACAGAAATGTCATACGACACGGACAGCGGCATTCGTAACGCGTTGATCTTGCAGAGTTTCCAATTGTGATTATCGTTGGCCGGATAACTGCAGGACTCGAACATGGCTCGCCGCAAGAGACACAATGCTGAGCGCCGTTCCTGGCGCGGTCGCAGCTACCGCAAGGGCGGCAAGCGCATCCGACACCTCCGCAACGCTCAAGTCACCGAGTAACCTCTCAAACCCACCGAAAGCATTATGGCTAACCGCACCAAATCAGCTCGCCCCGCCGCCTCCCATGACCTGGGGCTCGTGCGGCACGCCGTGTGGAAGGCCGCTCACGAGGCCGGCAATACCCACAACGGCCACCTGACCCGCGCTGGCGGGCCGATGGGCAACCACAAGTCCAAGGCCGCACATAGCAAGAAGGCTTGCCGCAGCAAGCCCGGACACGACGACTAACCCGCGCACTCCCCGCCAGGAGACACCATGCAGACCACACCGCACCGCAGCCCCTTCCGCGACCTGAGCAACCCCGTTCGCCCCAAGTCCCGGGCCCTCGTGACCCTGACGCTCGAAGAGCTGACCGGCCTCGTGAATGACCGGCGAGTCCACACCCCGCACGGCGACGCCGCTGCCGCTGCTACCCTCAACCTCGCCGCCACGCTACCTGTCTGGCGGTGTGGGCACTTCCGCATCCGCGGACTGCTGGACGGTCTGAATCGCGCCATCGCCAAGGAGGCGCGGGCGGACGTACAGAGCTGCCTGTGCTCCATCACCGAGCGGGTCCTCATGGCGACCGGCAATTACAAGGGGTTCGGACACGCGCTGCCAAATGGCGAAATGCTGCCGATCCCCGTCGAGCCGGACCCGGGCCACGCGGGCGGCTATCGCATCACCGGCGGCCAGCCCGTCCAGAACCTGCCCGGCTACTCGGAATACTGCCGGCACTACTACATCGCGCCCAAGCTGTGGTCCAAGGAGCTCAAGACCGCTCTCCGGACCCCGACGACCGCCGAGGAGTCCAGCGCCAACACGTGAGAACCATCACGACATTTCCGCCGCGCGGTTTGAGGTATGACATTCCTGTCACGGCCTCTAATCCTGCGGCGAACGGCGTTTAGGGCGAAAAGCTCGATTTAGGGTATGACATTTCTGTCATACGCAAATAATGTCTGCTTTCATAATATGGCGAGATCATTACGTTTTGGATCGTGGGTTGGCATGGCATTTGAGGTGCAAGGTAAGTAGGCATGAACGCCTCGACCATCGCCCCCGTCACCTACGCCGTCGCTGTTACCCGCTCGAACCTGACCCGCACCGCTCTTGAGAACCTGACCAAGGGGCAGCCGGTGCTCATCACCCTCGACAACGGCCGCACGATCAAGGGCTACGTGACCTCCACGGCGAGCTACACGAACACCGGCTGCCAGGTGATCGTTGCGGACGAGCACGGCAAGGCTTTCAACCTGTTTCACTACATGAGCGGTCTTAAGCTCCTCGACCGCGTTGGCTGCCTGGCTTTCAGCCCCGCCGCGAAGCCCCTGCCGAAATCGGTTTACACCTGCGGTGTTGCCGTTATCGAGAGCTACACCTAATCCCGCTGAGCAGACCCGAAAGGACCAGCCGCCATGGACTCCACGATCCTCTCCATCATCCTCCCCCGACACGACGACGCCGACACCACCCCGACCACGTTTCAGCCGGCCCCGAACGAGGAGCGCTGCATCGTTTGCGCCTGGATCACCTGGCGCCCCGCTTTCGGCGGCCGCTTCATCGGCGAACCCCGCGCGGTGGTGTTCCTGAACTCGGGCACGGATGCGGACCTCCGCCGCGCTCGGGACTACATCCGCACCGCCGAAGGTGGCCAGGTGTTCCAATTCACCACGGACGACCCGAATCCGCTCGGCAGCGCCCGCGCCCTCATGCTCCGCCAGGTGAACGCCCGACAGGAGCTCCGTAACGAAATCGCCCAGTACGGCGAGCGCTAGACTATCGAACCCCCTTCGCCAAGAATCGACAATCCCGCCATGAACGCCGCAACCAGCCCCGTCCTCGCCTCCCTGAGCACGCTCACCATCACCGACACCGAAACCGGTGCCGTCGAAACCGCCGCCCTGATTCCGCTCGATTCGATCGAGTCCCTGACCGTCGCCCTGGAGCTGCCCGACACCCAGCGCGCCGTGCTGTATCGCGCCCTCTGTGCTGAGGTGGTGGGCGTGGACCGCATGGCACCGACCTACCTGCCGGCGAGCGTGTATCCGACGATTCACCCATCGGCACGCGCCCTCATCCGGCGCGGGCTCGTGACCAAGCTCCAGCTCGGCGATGGCACGTGGGACCTAATCTGCACCGCCCGTGGCCGTGAGGTGGGATACCTCATCGCGCCGGGAATCGAGCGGCAGATCCAGAGCCTCACCGCTGGCGACACGATCTAAACTCACCGAGTGCATGTGTTGCGCTCGCCCCGCCTTGACCGCACAGAGGTTCCCATGGGCGCCGAAACCGCAGACAACACAGAGCCGTGCGAGGCCGAAACCTCGCTCACCGTGATTCACACAGTCGAGCTTGACCAGCACCCCGTGGTGTTCATCCTGCCCGGACTGGACCACCCCGAGGCTGACGATAAGGTGGCGATCCTCAAATCGAGCGGTCGCCAGGTCCAGCGCCGGCACCTGACCGGCGACCTCGCCGAGCGCATCCGTACCGCCTACGAGCGGGCCCACGCCCACCTGCAAAACGACGAGCACGTGATCTACTATCGGATCATGTGCTGGGTGCACGAAACACTCGGGATCTGACCAGCTGACATGGAGAGAATGTGATGGATACCGAATTCGAGGAAGTGCGCGAGCTCCTAAGTCTGTTGGAGGGTCGCAATGTGGACCGGTCGATTCGGGCCCTGTACAAGTCAGCGGCGGCCCTCGTCATCGAGTCCAAGGTTCGAGCGCTCTATGGTCCGCGCGTGGTGGAGGCTGCGGTTCAAGCGCATGCCGGTCAAATACGCCCGTACTCCATGCGCGATGTCTACGCCCGCGGCGACGTGATCTCCAATCCCAAGTTCGGACACGGGATCGTCCGGAGGAGTTACCGCTCCGGGGAGTCGGGCCGCATCGATGTCATGTTCGGGGACAAGGACAGGACCCTGATCGCTGGTCCTCCCACGTCTAACTCGTGAGATCCATCACGACATTCGTGTCTGCGCGATATCGGTATGACATTTCGATCATAGGCGGTCCGAGCCCGTATAGCGGCAGTTACGGCCAAAGGGGCGAAACCGGTATGACATTCGTGTCATACGAAGCCAACGTCTGGTGTCCTAAGCCGTTGATATTTCAGCCTTTTTTCTGGCTGGGATTTTGGCACCGCGGATGCAAGATAGGAAGGTATGAACGCCTCGACTGTGACCGTTGCCGCCGCCCCCACCCTGTTTGTGGTTGTTTCCCGCCCCGTTGACTCGGAGGCGTGTTTCAATATCCACTACACGGCGGAAGGCGCGCAGGACGACCTGGACGAGACGGTCGCCGAGTACAACAAGGACCGCGCTTTCGACGCGCGCATGACCGCCAAGGGCTGGAAAGGCCCGCTGACCCCCGTCACCACTTTCGAGATCGTGATCGTGACCGGCGCTAAGGCCGCCGAAATGGAGAAGATCCAGAACGAGATCGATTTCAATTCGCAGGACGAGGCTCAGGCGGATACCCGCTCGGACCTGTACACCCACCTCGCCGCCGCCTTTTTCGCCGCCTGAAACGCTACCCGCATCCGCGTAGGAGATTCGACCATGCCTGCCGTTATCCCCTTCAAGACCGCCTCCGCCCCCGTTCCCTCTGACCCGCTGTGCGTTGCCTGCCTACTCACCATCGACGCCGACACTCTCGGGCTCCTCGACGTGGAGGCTTTCGACCCCGCCAACCGGGCCGACCTCCTGGAGAAAATGAGCGCCCTCGACGAGGATGGCGACGGCGAGCGCCGGTTCATGGCCGTTTTCGTGACGGGCTACCAGGCCGCCGTTCTGAGCGGCCTCATGCGGAGCCGGACCGCGATCCATATCGGCGCAAATGCGCTCAGCTACGACAAACAGCAGGAACTGCGCACTTTGCGCGATGCCATGTGCGCGCAGTTCAATACCGCGAGCCTGAATGACGACGGCGGCGAGGACGAGGCCCTGCCGCCCGTGAGCATCCCCGAGCCGCCCAAGGCGTGGACGCCGAACGCCCGTGAGCTCGCCACCCTGCGCGCCTATGTGGACGCCATGCTGACGCGCCCGGAAGCTGTGGAGCGGGCCATGACGACGCTGTACGCTCTCCAGACCGCGGACGAGCAGAGCTCGGAGACCACTCGGCACCTCAATCAGCGCGGGTTCTCAGCCTGCCACGCTCGCCGCGGCTCCTACCTCGCCCGGTGGATCGCCTCGGGCAAGCACCTAACCGGCAAATTCATCATCGAGGCGACCAACATCGCCCTGCGCCATTCCGCGCAGCTTGTGCAAGCCCTCCTCAATGGTAAGGATGGCGAGCGCAAGGCCCGCACGATCCTCACCGGCCAGTGGGCACAGGAGAATCGCGCCGGGCGCTAACCGCCGACCTGGAGGCCGCCGTGCCTGTCACCGAACAGCAAATCGACGATGCGATATCGCGCCTATCTGCGCCGGACGAAACCGACCCGGCGCAGTGGGTCTGGATGAAGGTGTATCCCTCCAGCGTCAAGATGGGCGACATCATTCGCGTGTGGGCCGATGTCAGACCCTTGCGTGTGGTGAAGATCCGAATCGCTCGCCGCGACGGGGTCTTGCGCTTTACGCTCAGACTCGAACCCGTTGCGGGTGGCGCCCCCATTCAGCGGACGCTTGGTCAGGTCGACCAGGTGCGGCTCAGACTCGCGGAGCTCGCTCAGGTGTGGGCGTGGGATGCTGATACTCCTGCGGTACCAACGTCAGCCGTTCCGGAAGGGGCGTTGACTGTCGACACACACGGGCGACTGGTGCGCTTCACAGAATACGGACCGGCCTATGTCTGGCCGAAGAGCTCAGACCGTGGCCCGCCGGACGGATTCAGGTGGCGGATTTTCGAGCGTATGCGTGAGAGGTCCGATGTTGAGCTCGCCTATCGCGCACTATTTGCTGGCCGGACGCTGACAAATATCGGCGGATTCGCCCGAAATGACATCAATGTCCATCGGTACGGCTGTGGTGAGCATTGCGGACCAGGACCGCGTTTCATCGTCGAGCTCCGCAATTGTCCGGCGAAACCAGAGCTCGGACAGCGAGGGTCCGAACGTGTCGTGCCCAGCTGTTACAACTTACGCCAATTCGTCAGGAAATATCTGGAGCTCCAGGACCAGGGAATCACCGGGCCTGACCTCGGGATGCGCATGTGTGGATACCGCCCACCTGTTACGGAAGAGAACGAATAGTGATGCTAATCACATTAATGGGGCAGCCGCCGCTGGCGCTTGCGGCGCACACGAAATCGCACTTTGTGCCGTTCTACCTCGTCCCTGGAGTCCGGATCTCCTGGCCTGGTTCCGGTCCATTGTGGCACGAGCTCCTGGCAGCCCCAACACCCGACCCACGCCCAGGGTTTGAAGGGCGCTTATTGGTCAGGCTGAGAGCGGACAGCCGCCCCGAGGGAGAGCTGCTGACGGCCTTGCCGCCGGTGGTGGAGGTCGACCTGGATAGCGTCGCTGTCGAAATCGCATGCCGCCGCCTGACACCACATTGGCGATACCACAGGTTGAATGATGCAATGCGCCAGTCCGCCCTGAAACCAGCATGACATTCATGTCGTGAGCCGCCTCACGACATTTGGATCATGGACGGTGGAACAGCGTTTAGAGTGCAGTAGCTGTCGATCGCTCGAAAACGGTATGACATTTGTGTCATACGCTGCCGGGTTCGCACTTTGTAAGTGATTGGAATGCTTGCTGATTTTTTGGGCTGAGGTTTGGCCAGGGACCTGCAAGGTAAGTGGCATGCTTCCCGCCAAGTTCGCTGCCACCCTCGATGCTGACACCCTTTTCGTGGTGACGGAGTTTGTTACCTCCTGCGAAAAGCGCCTCGGGCTCACCATGACGCCGGTTTGCAACGGCGTGGAGATCAAGGACGGGGAGCTGCTCGACTCGCTGTACGATTACGTCGCGGACATGTTCCGCGAGACGATCGCTCAGGGCGGCATGCTCCTGGCCCAGACCCGGGTTGGCGCCATCATCCTGAATCGGTTCGATTCCAGCCGGATCGAGATCCTCATCACGGGCGGCCCGAACCTCGGCGCCGTCACCATCGAGGAAGCTACCCCCGTGCTCGCCGCCCTGCTCAATATCCGCACCGAGGACTAACTGCCATGCGCTCCGACGAAAACGCCTCCCCGACCTCCGCCTCTCATATCGCCCGCGACTCCGATACCGCCGGCTGCGGACTCGCCCACAATCGCAAGCCGCTCGGTGGAATCCGCTCTAACGGGGTACGCCTCGCCCCAAACCCCAAGCACGCCACCTGCCGCCGCTGCCAGCGCTGGCTCGCCGCCCAGACCTCCGACACTCAAACCCGCGCCACATCCGCCCGCTGGTTCGATACCGCCCCCACCGCCTGACCTGACACCACCCGAAAGCCACCGCCACCGCCATGCACAACCTCAACAAGATCGCCCATACCACCCCGCAGTTCATCAATCCGCGCGCCTCGCGCAAGGACGGGCAGCGGACCCGCAACACCATCCGTCTCGGCCTCCGCATCATCGCCGGTGCAAGCGTGAAGCGGATCGAGCTTCCCACCGCCGTGCCGACCAGGAGCGGACACAAGCTCCTCGGGCACAAGCCGGCGAAGGCGGACAAGCTCCTCCAGATCTGCCTGACCGCGATCCACAACCACTGCGGCCCCGCCGTCTTCGCGCGGACGCCGGTCACCGGGCACGCCCGCGGGGGCGAGATCAAGCGGATCGTCGCCGTCTCCATGGCGAAGAGCCTGCGCCTCCGGGGCGGTTACGACCTCTCCTGCACCTCCCTCCGCACCTGCAAGTGAGGACTGACGCCATGCGTACCAAGCACCTAATCGACCCGTCCCACCTCCACGGCGCTATTACGGGCCGCGGGTCTCGCGCACTGGAAATCGTGCTCGATTTCCTCCGGGCGCATGATCTGGACCCAGACAAGGCGCGGGACCAGTTCTACTCGCGGCGCGAATGGGAGGCTCGCGGCGAGCCGTATGGTAAGGGCGCCTGCCTCGCCGTCACGTATGAGGAGGGCCACCTGGCGTTTATGGCCATGAATTCGACCCACGATATCGAGCTCGCGGACGCCCTCATCCTCCGACTCCTGGCTGAGGACTTCTCGATCGAGCCGATGAATCACTGGTCGGCAGCCATCTACGACGAAACCCGGGACGACTGACGCCCACCTCACCAGACAACCAAAACCCGAAATGGAAGCCGCCATGCCATCCAACACCGCAAAATACCTCACACCCGAGCTCGACCCGTACGTGCGCAAACCGCGCGAGTTCGGGCCTGACACCTGCACCGAGCCGGTCCTCGGTTCGGCCGAGTGGTACGAAACCGCTACCGGCGATGACCTTGTCGCCTATCGGCAGATCTACCGCACCCTGCCGAATGAGAGGGTCCTCACGCGGGCCGGACTGCACCTCGTGGCGGACTGGATGAAACATGAGCTGGTCTGGCGCCAACACTGCCGGGCTCCGTGGGTTTCCGCCCATGCCCAGCGCGAGAGGGTCGATAACGGTAAGGGGCGTATGTGCTCGCGCTACACCGCGATTGTGATCGGCGGTGCTGACATCGTGCCGGCGGTCGCGGATGGCGCAGAGGGATACCGAGCGTTATTCGGCAGGCCCATCACTGCGGCCTCGCCAGCGCCCACCCGTCTGGATATTGGGCACGAAAAGACCCAACGGGAAGCGATCGGCACCGCGCAGCATTGGGCAACCATCTTCGCCCTCGGATACATCATCAGGGCCCGCCGTGCGCAAGTCCTGGAGCTGGAGGACAAGCGTCGCCAGCGGTAATTCGTGCGAGCCCTCACGCTGATAGGACTGTGAGCCGAAATTCGTGCCTGGCATGGTGCCGGCATGGATTCGCTTGCAGCATTCCAATCATCCGGCCTGACGTACGGAATTGACGAGGCCGGACGAGGTCCGGTCATGGGCCCTCTCGTGGTCGCTGTGGTCGGCGTCGACCCGCGGCAAATAGACGCCCTTCGCGCCCTCGGGGTCCAGGACTCCAAGCGATTTGGCTCGGGAGCGAAAGCGGTAGCCAAGCGGCGAGAGCTCGCGGCCGCAATCGCTACCGTCTGCCCGGTCGGAATCACCCTTGCTGACGCCGGCCAAGTCGACGCGGCGGTGAAAGTCCAAGGTCTGAATCGGCTGGAGCGCGACCTTGCGAAAATGCTCCTAGAGTCCCTCCAGGTCCCGCTGAATGCTCAGGTCATCGCCGATGGCGAGCTCGTGTTCAAACCGCTGGCCTCGACTTACGCCAGACTCCAGGCCGTCAATCACGGCGAGGACGCCCATATCGCTGTCGCTGCCGCCTCAATCTGCGCCAAAGACCTGCGCGATACCGCAATGGAGCAGATTTACGCCAAATACACGCCGACTTACGGGCAAATCAGTGGTGGCGGGTACGGGACGAAAGCGACCTATGCTTTCCTCGCGGCCTACAAGGCGGCGGAAGGCGATTATCCAGTGGAGGCGCGCCGCACATGGCTGTCGAAGTAATCTCCCAACAGGAAGGCGTACAGACGCCGTCAACAGCTGCCCGGGTCCCAAGCAAGCACCGTCCACGGCAGGCTCCGGACCTGGCGGCGGTGACCGCCGCCGAAGAGGCGCGCGCTTATCGACAAGCGCTCCCTGTCCTGCCCGTAATCGCGCATGACGTGGTCCTAGCCGACTTCCCCTGGCCGTATTACGGGGAGTCGAACAAGGAGGGTGCGGCCGGCAAGTATTACGACCTCATGACGCCCGAGGAGATATTCGCTACTGACATTCCAGGATATCTGAGCAAGCGAGGGGTCCTGTTTTTGTGGGTCCCGGGCACGCAGGTCAAGCTGGCAAACGAGGCTTTGAAAGCCTGGGGCCTCGAATACCGCGGACTGGCGTTTGTGTGGATCAAGGTCGATCGCAATGGCAAGCCGTATGGTGCGACTGGACCGCGGGCGTCTATTACGAAACAGAATGTGACGGAAGTGGTATTCGCCGCTTCACGGGTCAAGCGCGGGCGGCCGATGAAGCTCGGCGCGGAGAATGTCATGCAGACCGTATTCGCCCCACGGCAGGCGCACTCCGCAAAGCCGCCCGAGGTCCATCGGCGCATTGAACGTCTATACCCTAATGCGACACGTTTGGAGCTTTTCGCCCGCCGTCCAGAACAGGGCTGGGATGTCATTGGGGACGAGCTGCCCGAGAACCCGAGTCGGGTCGCAATGCGAGACCATATATTGAAACCGTGGGCCTCGATGGTCAGCGCGGTATGACTTCGGTATGTTGGGCAGGCTATGCCGACACCTGCCGAAAACATCGCAACCGCATTCGAGACTTTCAAGGCGAGCGCCCTGACTGAATTTACAGGCAATCCGGACGCCGCAATGGCTGCCCCAACCTGGGCGCGCCTGGCGTCCCTGGGCGAGCTATTGGGGATCCTCAACCGCTATCTCCCCTCCGAGCCCAGGACTCGCGCCCTCGTGTCCGCAGCACTCGCCCCGGAATAAGCGATTTCGCGCTCTTTTCATGGACATGTAATCTTTCACGTCCATGAAAAGTCAGGTCAGATCGGTTTGCTGCCCCACATGATGGGGCGGCGATTCACATTCACCACGAGGCCGTTGATCTGCACAAAGCCGTCCGATTCGAGGATAAGGGCGGTTGTCCCCTTGATTCGGATTCCGCGGTTTTTGCCGTCAATCTCCAGCACGTCCCCCGACTCCTTGTGCCGGAGCTGAATGAGCTGACGGTCCTCGCGTTCATCGAATGTGAAGGCGAATGACTTGGATTCGATAACGCGTAGGAGTGAAACGGCAGCTGCGTCGGCGTCGATAGCCGCTTTAGCGTCAGTCGGAATCTCGGATTCGCCATCGGCCTGTTTCGACCACGGACCGGCGAAATAGTAGGGGTTTTCGATATCGCCGCCGTTGAAAAACACCATCACTGCCGCATTCACGGCAGGAACAGCGAAATACCCTTCCCCAGGAGTACCACCACCGGACCCGGCAACAGGCATAGCCCAATCCGTTGACGGTTCCATGTATCCAGGAATCAGGGCGCGGACCCGCCCGAGTTTCAGGGGGTCCTCATTCTCCACCACGATTGCGCGGTGGATGGCGTAGCGCCGCATATCACGCGAGTCCATGTCAGCCATAACAGGCCGACAATACAGCTCATGGGGCCGGCGTGAATAGCTGCGTTCCGTCCGTAAACTCCTCGTCCATGGAGCTGAATTCACGGCCACGGGCGTCAGTCCAGATCAACTGAGTCTCTTTCGAGTCCCCGTCGACAACCTCAATATCCCGCATGTTCAAATCGTCAGCATTCGGAATGTCAGCGTCTGTCGCCTTATTCACATTCGCATTGGAGCCAGCCTTGCTCTTTGCCCCGGCGTTCGTGTTGCCGCCGTCTGTCTGCGTTTCAAGAGAGCAGACATAATTGCCGCGCGAAATCGTGTGGGTCACCTTTTTCACGTAGTACAGCCCTGTGATGCGTGGCGACCGGCATTCAAACCTCACGACGGTTTTCGCAATCAGCGATGGGTCCCCCAACACGTCGAATTTGAGCTTTACAGCGGCTTCCTGGGCCGTTTTGTATTTCGCGTCGGCGTCTTTTTTGGCCTCAGCTTCCGTGCCCGTCGACGATGGCTCCTCGTCAATGGGAGTGAACCCGCTATCCATGTTGATATTCAGGCTCAGGGACTTGTCCCGAGGGTCAACAGACTCTAGGTAGGCGTCCTCCGGGACATTTTCCGGAATGTCGGTACTGTTTGGCGCGTCCTCACTCGGGTCAATCGAGACATTTGCCTCCTGTGATTCGGAAAGCTCGACTCCCTGCGGTGTGGCGCCGCCATTGTCCACAATGCCCTGGAGATTCGACTCCATAGACGCCAGGTCCAGCTCAGAGGAGCCGACATCTTCGATGTTGTCGAGGATAGAGGCGAGTCCACCGCGCTCTGTGTCGACATTCGATCCACATACGTCGAATGTCTTGCCCGAAGTCTTGTCAATACCCTTGCGCCGAACCCCCTTGTACCGAGGAACCGTAATGTCATTGTCGATTTGGGGTTCACCCAAAACGGCCTCCTCATTGGAGGTCGCCCCGCCGTAGACATAACGGCGGACTGGCTTTTGCGAGTTATTGCGTGCATGCCAGTGGAACCCGTCGAAATCGATGAAAAACGACATTCCTTCACGTCCGGCGAGCTTGGCGAGGAGCTCAGCGTCAGTCATCGCGGCTTGACTGATTTGTGGGAATGACTCGGACGTTACCTGAATGAAGCGGTGCGAAGAGTCGTATCCGTACTCTTCGGCAATCTGTAGAGCGACATCCGACCTCGTGACATTGCGGAAAACGCGCGGGCGTTTCGTTTTGTTCATTAGGACCGCCTCGCAATGCGCCTCCACGGCGAGCTGAGAGAAGCCCTTTACCGACTCCACGATTACGGTCCGCGGCGGGCTCAGGTTGCCTGGATACCC
>JACCDG010697087.1_pt1 | contig 24988 bp, 1 predicted proteins | sample 7442471 | NCBI WGS metagenome assembly JACCDG01 (sample SAMN15323444, study PRJNA562643) | freshwater metagenome | isolation source: river surface water | place: USA:Blue River Watershed | collected 2017-08-17 | reverse complement strand
TACTGAGAAATAAATTTGGTCTGTAGTTTTTATCAAAGAGCTTGAAAGAGAAGCATTAGTTGAAATAAGAATTGGGTTATTTGTAGCTAGTTTATACCAACTAATAGAACTAATTTGTGTGTAAGGGTTCGCTGAGTAGAAGAAGCTATAAATACCCACTTGGTCTTGGCCATTGCTGACTGAAAGTGTTGTTGTAATTCCATTAAAAGATGAAATTGACCCAACGATGTTTAAATTGCTGACTAAAGGTGTGTAATAGTTTTGTATTGTTACGGTATTAGATTGGTATGTGTCTCCTAAATTTACTCCGTTATTTGGAATAACTTGTGTGTAAATTAAATCTCTTGCATCAAAAACAGTTCTACTTGCCACATCTTCTGCTCTTTCAAATAACCTTCCGTCATAATCTGGGAAAGGTGTAAACACAGGACTGCCTGGGAATCCACAAATAGTATTGGCATATCCGATTGGACTATTTGGATTGATTCTTACATATCCACTTGTAGTGGCATATCCTGGCGTATATACAGGGGTAAGCAGGTAAGCAGTGATTGCAACCCCCAAATTTGTAAAGGTAACATTTCCTACACCAGAACTCAATGACAGTACGCTTTGAGCTTCTAAATTTGTGCCTGTGCCAATAAAACCTGCACCCCTATCGGAAATTATGACGTTCACAATATTTGTTGTGATTCCTGTTGAATTCACTGTAACTGATAAAATAAAAGGAGCTTCAGATTGGTTGAAGAACGATTTAACATTTACAGTATTTATCCCCGTAAAAGATGCACCAGAAACGCTCAAGCTTACAGCTGGGTCAAATGTCACATATTCAATTCCAGTTCTTTGTCTCCACCAAGTAATTTCAGTATTATTTTCTGGGGCAGCAGAATCATCAAAATAGTTATATGATAGACTTAGTGATTGGTCTAAGTTCGGGAAGCTTGGCGAGAGGGCCGGAGAACCAATCAAAATAGGTTTAGCGTAGCTGAATGATTCTGCATATGTAGGTAAATCTGGAATATTAGTGTAGGTAAAATTATAACTTTGAAGATAAAGTTGGTTTGATGTGTAAGTTTCTATTTGTAACCCAGCTCTAAATTCATCTGCGAATTTAATAAATGCTGTAACATAATCAGTGCTGTTCAAAGTTTTTGCAAATGTAACAGTGCCATCATAAGCACTTACGATATAGTTTCCTTTGTAAATTAATTGATTAACAAGAATTACTACTTGAGCGTCAGTAGGTACTCTTCCATTTCTAAAATAATAAGTTTTGAAATCATAAGTTACTGTTGGCTGCCCAATTATTGTTTGCTTTCTTTCAATGTAATCTATTTCAACAGAAAAACCTTCATATAAGAAAACGCCATTTACTTCTACATATAAATTCGCATTGATATAAACTATTCCACTTTCAGGAACAGTGGTGTAAGAATTTCCTGGAGGAGAAACTGGTAATTGCTGACCATCAGAAAATAGTTTAAATGTGTCTTGCAATGTCCACGTATATAGATTACCATTACTGTCCACTACATAATATCCAATATTAGATACATCATTTATGAGCGGAAGTAATTTTAAACCAGTAACATTGTTTGCTGGTATAATTCTATAAGAAGTTTGAAGATTAGGTAACGCAGCGTTTCTATTTAATTGCACTTCATTGTAATATGCAGTATCAGTAGAAGACGTTCTACCAACAATAGGTGTAATGTTTACGTATTGATTGTTTGTAAATGATGCATTTGCTAAAGTTTCAAATACTTGACCAGTAACAGATTGTGGATAACTTAAATATGTTTGCAACGCAGGAATTACTTTTACATGGTAAAGCGTGGAAACGTAAGGAAGCACTCTTTGACCGTTTGCATAGTCTTCTGTAAAATCTACACGATAATAAATGCTCAACACTTTTTGATTCAAATAATATCTCGTTTCATTATCTAAGCTTATTGAATTGCTGAAATTAATTCTGTCAGATGACCAGCTAAACGTAATTTTTACACTTGAGTTGCCTGGGGAAGAAAAAGAAGCGTAGATATAGCTGATAAAAGCGGGGCTATCATAATCATAATTTCTCTCCCAATAAGAAGAAAATAAATTCAAGCTGTCATCTTCAAAGAGTGTATTTTTAAGTTCATTCTCTGGATAAGTAGTATATTTGAATAGTTTTGAATCAGTATTTTCAATCATTGTCCGCAAGTCATTTTCGTTTCCAGACGATGAAGGCTCTATAACGAGTAATTGAGTTCCAGTGCCTGTCCAAGCCACTTTGATGGAGCTGTTTACACCAAGAGGTGAAACTTTTGAATTATCATTTCCATCTGATGACACAATCATTAGAGGCTTGAAGCTAAATGCGTATTGGTCTAAAACAAAAGTTACTGCCTCAGAAGAGTTTTCCCAATCTGACATATTACTAGAAAGATTAGCTATGCTTGAGTTAAAACTCCAATTTTTGCTTAAGTATAAATATTCTGGAGTAAATCCTGAGGCATTATTAAAAGTACCATTTTCTGCATTCAACGTAAATCCAGTTGTTGATGAAGTTTCATTAGTATAAGAAACCATGCTGTATTCATAAGTTCCATCCACCCAAACAAAATTATTTGTGCTATCTTCAAAAACAATATTATAAGTAGTGCCGCTTTCGAGAACCAAGTTAAGACGAATATACAATTGGTAATCTAATTTATATTGTTCTTTTACCGCTTCAATGTTTATAAAGTTTGTATCTAAAAGAGAAAGATTTTGTGAATAAAAACCATTTATAACCGCTGGGAATTGAAGTCTTGAATTATATTGCACAGCATCATAAAGCACTGACAGCCTTCCAGTATTGCTAACATAATCAATTGAATTTTGAATTACTGTGGTATCATTTGTGTATCCTTGATAAACTTGTGCATTTGAGCTCAAACAACTTGATGAACTAGATGAATCTGCTGTGGAGAAGAATAACAAGTCGTTGATTTTATTATTGAAACCGTAAACAGAAGCCAAAAATTTGCTCGTACCAAATCCATTTTGCAATCTTGTGGAAAGACAGTTAGTGTCTATGCCATTAGGAACCAAAGAGTTTATAACAGCTTCTCTGAGATAAGAAGTGGACACCCCAGATTGTGTTATTACAGCAGTGTCATTAATCTCAAATGACTTTGATACATCTAATACCACATTACAAATAATTCCAACATTTGAATATAATCCGCCTGTGCTTGACAAAGATGCACCACTCCATTTTCCTTCTGCAAATCCCACTGGGTAAGAAGTGTTATAGAATCCTACAGGCTCAATTATTTCTGTAGGAGTGGCTGGCGTATTTAAATTGATTCTGAAGAAAAAGTCTTGATTACTTAATGTACCAGCAGATGTTGTAGCAGAGCCATTTATAAAAGGATTATCAAGATTAGAAAGTCCCCAAGTAATTTGCGTAGATAAACTTGAGCTAGTAATTATTCCTAAGCTGTATGTAGAATTAGCAACATAAGGAGTGTTTGTAAAAGCAAATCCATACATACCTGGATAGCTACTTGAGCCAAGCGTAATAAATGTATCAGATTGTGTGGTGGCGGAGCCATTTGAAATTGATGCGTAAACAGTGCTTATCCCAGTAAGATTAGATGGATTAAAATATATAAAAGCTTTTGAAATTGTTCCAGATGATACAGCACTAAAAGTTTGTTTTGGATTTTCATTTAACGGTATACCATAAGTAGGAGAAGTTAAAATTTGAACGTTTGCATCGGAAACTTCATTAATTGGAGTCCAAGAATCTCCATCATCCTCTGAAACCCATAATCCAATGTTTGTGGTAGCAACTAAGTAGTTTGTGTTTGAGTTTGTGAAATAGGTAATATCGCTTACAGAAAGCTCTTGCCCATTGAATTTAGATGTAGGAGTCCAATCAAAACATCTATTAATAGATTTATATACACCTACATCAGTGGCAAGGAAATAGATTGAATTTGAAGTGCTGGTAGTTTTAGGAATTATTTTGAAACATTCTCTGCCTTTTGCATTATTGCTTTGAGCATTCTGTGGGTAGAAATTTAAACCTGAAGGGTCTCCCACGTCACATTGTTTCCAATTTATGACAACATAAACGCCATTTGATGTACCAAAAGCTAACCACGTAGACCTTCCGCCTGAAGGTACTTCAATGATAGTAAAGATTTTTGATGCAAGACCAATTGAGCCAGGATTCAAGAGATTTGGGTTTCTTATAATATTCGGGCCAAACATTTCTCTACCAACTAAAAGAGTGTGACCAGCTCCTCTGTCAGATGGTGAGCCTGATTTTGCGTCTGTAGTGAATGCCCACACGCTAAAATCTGTTGCTAAATAAATTGCTGGATGCTCAGTTTTATTTCCTTTTTCATCATATCTGTTAAAAACATTATAATAAATATCATAAATATTGTAGCCGTCGAAGTAATCACTTTGAAAATTAACTACTCCAGTTTGAGTATTTTCGGTTCTTAAAACAAATGACAAGCTATTATTCTTACCGTATGCTTCATATCTCTTTTTGAACTTGTTATCAGAACTATACCATTCACCCATTGAGATGCTTAATAAAGGCTCTGTAAATAAAGGATTTTGAACATACTTACCTTCGTATTGATAAAACAAACCTTGGTTTGTTCCGGCATAAATATTAGTTTCATTCAAAGAGTTTGTCAGTGAAACGTCTGCAAAATAAATAATTTCTGAATTATCAAGAGTGTCTACTCTTAACCATTTATCATTTGAGCGAATATATTGCCACACTCCTTTATCAGTGGCAAATGTTGGATTATTGCCATAAGTAAAATTCAAAATTAAATTAATAGTTGAAGGAGCGGCGGCCACGTCTCTTGACGAAGGGTCTACTCCAAAAGTGTATCCAATAAATGTTGCGGATGGGTCAAAATCTGATAAACTGCTAAGTGCTATAGTATTTTGCAATCCTCTATTTACACCCACTAAAACTTCATTAGGGTAAGTAGGATAAGTGTAAAGGTCTGGCACTACATTCAAAAGTGCGTTTGACAAATTGTAAACATTGGCATGGCTTACTGAGTCCATGTGATATGTAAGCTTAGATTTTGAAAGAGTAATTTTATCTTCAATGCCTAAAACATTGTCATACGGTCTGGCAACGTATACATTCGACCCAGCAGGCAAAGGCAAAGTGGTAGGTTTTGATTTGATATATACTGCTAATCCGTTTGTTGTGCTTACGCTTACTTGAATTATTTCTGTAAAGGGCTGATTCTGTGCTGATGGAGTAGGTGGTCTTTGGCCAGTAACTTTTATCACAGAAATGTTTGAATTCCATTTAACATTATCAATTTTTGTAAGAGATAAAATATTATTTGTTGCAGTAAGTGGGTCGAAAGTAACAGCTACTGCAGCTGAAGGCACAGCATCTGCAATTGTTATATTAAACACCTCGCCATGCGGAGTAGTGCCTACATTTGAAATGTATTGACCTTGATTAGTAAGGGTAATTGTCACTTCATCTTTGTATTGCTTAGGTAAAGTGGTATCAAAATTAATTTGACCTATTTCAGACTTATATCCAAAAGTATAATCTGTAATATTGTTATTTATTTTTGCAACAACAAGTGGGAAGTTACTCCAAGGGCGTGTATAAAAAGTTTTGTAATCTACTTCGTAAAGTAAGTTGGATGGGTTAATTCCTTCTGGTTTAGTAAATAAGAAATACTGCGAAGCTGAATTCGCTACAAACAATCCTTGTGTGACAGCATTTTGAAATCTTACAATTTCTAAGTTGCCAACATTTGAAAAAAGCTCTAGCAAGTCATTTTCATAACCAGAGCCAGGGTTATTGATGCTATAACTTGTAATTGTGCCACTATTTACAACTAAATCTACAGTAAGCCCAAATCCTTTAGCGTTTTGTGCATTTACTTTTTGGTTCAAATATTGTCCGTCAGGCAAAGTAGTTAAAGATGTTGTTAAGCCGATAGAAAGTATTTTGCCCACATATTCATCATAACTATAATCTTCATAAACGCTTGACTCAGCCGCTTGTGCTTCATTAAAATTATTTATAAATCTGACATATGAATTATTAGGTAAAATTACATCACCAAAAGTATCAAGAGGTCCGTAAACAAAGGAAGCTGAAGTGGACTTGAATACTCCATTTTCTGTGAATACGACAAGTAGGCCATTTTCTGGGTCTGAAGACGCAAAATGCTGAATATTAGTAATTAATCCATTGTTTACATAATCCCAATTAATTTGCTCAACTATTGGATAGAAATTAGGTGTGGGCAAGTTCAAAACCCTGTAAATATATTTGCTTGTAGAAACAAAAAATGAATTTAAATAACCTGATTTTCCAGATACATCATTAACTACGCAAGTAACAAAATCATTTGCCTCAAGCAAAATAAGATTTGCAAACCAAAGAGCATAGTTTCTTTGTTCTGGATTTTCTGATGGTGCATTAAGCTCAATCCATTCTGTTTCAGATTGTGTTCCGCCTGTGACATAAACTTTTGCCGCACCTAAGCTTTGCTTGAGCAAAGTAGAAGAAGCTGATGACCAAATGTAAATACCATTTTCGCTAGAAAGAGATTGATTTTTTACTAACACCAAATCGCCATCATTGAGAAGATAGTTATCTACTCTAATTACAGAATCTGTTAATGTGAGGGGCTCATTTGTTGCACAAGAAACAGTAATTAAAGTAGGCCTGCTTAGGGTTAATGGCTCAATGTATGTTACGGTTACGGTACTTGAGTTGGAAGACGTGGTAGTGGTAACAGTTTTTTGACCAGAGTTTGAGTAATAAATTCCATAACTATCTGCCCATACTAATCCAAAAATTGAGTTTGAGGTATCTCTTTGTCCCAGCCAGTTTACAAAATTGAAATTGCTTCCATCACTGTTATACTCTGTAGAATTTGAAGTGAACAGAATTCCATTTGAGCCACTGAATATAAACAAGCCATTGTCACAAGCTGCGTACAAATTTATATAGTTTGTGTAATTTTTTTCAGTTAATCCACCAGTGTAAGTAGTAGTAATTGTGCCTACATTTACCGCTTGTGAAATAACATTCATTGAGCCTGTGGGTGCATTGGTTGTATTTTTAGAAGGATTTGACCAAATTGGTCTTGTTTTGTTTTGGTTTCTTGTTAACGTGGATGTGTAAAGCCCATCCGGTGAAGCTATATAATAGTGAAACTTAACATCAAGTTTTGGAGTAAGAATTACCTCTCCAGTGGTAAATTGAAAAACTTCTGCACTGTAAATAAAATCATTAATTGTAACTATTTCATTTGAGCTATTAAAAGGCAAATTTATTTTTTTATAAGTAATACCAAAATCTGTAGAAATATACAAAATATTTTTAAATTGATTTTTTGATTTACTCAACACCCAAAAAGTTTTTGGATTTAAAGATTGTGTGTTGAAATTAGGTAGAGTGTAAGTAATATAATTTCCGAAATAATTTTCAGAAAAAATGTCTGCCACGCCATTATCAGTGTTCCAAGGTAGCTGGGAAATCTTTTCAAAATTTAATGGTGAATCAGTAGTAGCAAAAAGACCATTTGGAGTAGATACAATTACTCTTGGTGGCGTATTAGACTCAGTAGGATTTAATTTAACATTATTTACGATATTAGAGAATATAATATAATCTGAATGCTGAATTAAGCTATCAATTTCTGGATAGAATCTTACGTGGTCACCAGAATCCAGTAGTTTTTTGTATGGAATAATTCGGGCTGGTTCATCAATTCTATAAAAACCTAAATGACTCAATCCAGCCAATCGAGAAATAGGCACTGTTCCCCGCACAAAAGAACCAGCATTTATTGATTTTATTCTATCTGGAGAAAGTAAACCTTTAACTTGAAAACTTGGTTTTGTAAATTTAATAATTACATCTGTTTCAGAAAAATTACTGATTGACGGAATAATTGGTCCAACAAATTGAAGTCTACCGCCGCTGTTTACTACTTGACTCACTTGAAAAAGATTATAAGTGGCAGGGTCTAAAATTTCAGTTTTCAAATACACTTCAATTCTAGAATATTCTTCACTAATCCAAGACCAAACATTAAATTCACTTTGGTCTTCAGTTAGTGTTCTTGTTGAGCCATCTGTCAAAAAGTATACAGTATCATAGTCAAGCGGCCTGGCTGACCTTGGTGGAGTAAGGCTTGATGTTAAGAAAATATTAGGGCCAGGTGCAATTTGATACACAATCTGAAGAGTGGATGACAAAGGCACACTATTTTGTAAATAAATTAAGTTGCCTGTAATCTGGTATTGATTTGGCAACAAAAGTACTGAATTTAAAAATACTTGAGGAATTGAATAATTTGTTGCTAAAAATCCAGAAGGATAAGTAATTGTGTAAACATTACTGTATTCAATAATTGAAATATTAATCGTCAATGAAGTGTTTAGATTAATTTTGCTCGGCATATCGCCTTCACCAGAATGGACATGATTAACAAGAGCTTGTTTGAGTAGTCTTTGCAAATCGCCTTGAGCATTTTTTAGCTCTCTTCTTCTTTCTGAATAAATTATTTGAGTTATTGTTATATTTCCGCTTACATTATTAACAAAAACTTCCCCAAGATATATCGCAGGGTTAGTTAAATCATAATCTTCATCTGGGTACTGAGGTGCTACAATTGAGCATAAATATTCTGTGTTTGTGCAAACATTTTTTTCCGCCCATACATAATATTGGTTAGCTGTTGTAAATCTAAAAAATGTTGGATACTCCGTAGCCGCGTGATATACTCCTACAATTCCTAAACCCACTGTAACTACAATGCACTGATTCCAATCATTTTCTGTGACTGGGTAGTTTAAAGATTGATATTGTAAACCTAAATATGAGAAAGGGTCATTTCTATAAGCATCTAATAATGCCTGTCTTTGATTCAAAACATAAGAGTCGCTTGTGCACCCCATCCACTTTATTGTCCAGCCAGAAATTATGCCTTGACCAAAATAATCGTACATTCCAAAAATCTCGTTCTCGGCGGTTTTCATATTATCTTGGTCGAAGCCAGGATAAATTACATCTCCGTCTTCGAGGTAAAGAAAATTATAAATCGGGGTAGTTTTTGACATTATGTTGCTATAAAGGTTTTAGTATAAAGTTCCGAGTTGAAGAAGACAAAGTTTTGCACCCATCCAGTAACAAACAAACCAATAGTAAAAGGACCATCATTTGTAAATTGAATTACTGGATTAAGTCTGTTAGCAGCTGGGCCTGCAGCAGGGTCTTCATTTGGTGGATAATAAGTAAGAATTCCTACTGGATAAGTAGTACCGAAAGTCCAATTATAAGAAGAAACAATTCCAATTGTTTTATTGACAAACTCATATGCACGTGGAATCACCACTCCTGTATCAGGATTAACATATTGTTGAATTTCAAAAGCCGCTTGAGGTGGCATAAAATAAACATCATTTGGCCCAAGGTCTAATTGAACACCAAATTCGTCAAAGAAACATGGCTCAGATGTTGCAGATTTCAAAATCACTCCAAATTTTATTATACTAGAAGGAGTGGGCAAAGTAAAAATTTGGTTTGGAGTAATTACAGTATAGTTAAGAGGATTTGTGTCATTAGGATTAGTTGTATATCCAAAAACAATCTCGCCACCGTTTGTAACAAAATTAGCAGTGAGAATTCCTCTTCTGATAAGCGGTTTAGGGTCAATAGTAGATTGTATAGATGTATCAAATGTTTTGGTAACAAATACTGATTTACCAGCACCTGTGTAAGTAAGAAGCACACTTCTAACAACAGGTGTGACATTTTCTGACGCAGATGTTAAAACGAGCTTGAATTGAATCCATTTACCTGATAGACTTTGTATATTAGCTAAAATAGAGGTAACCGATGCTGAGTAATCGTTACCATTGTTAATTGTGCTTACTTGATAAGAGTTAGTATAGATTCTGGCATTTAATTCTGCAAGTGTATTTGCTGTTTTGACAGAAAGAGTAACTGAAGTACCATGCTCGCCATCACTCATTATGCCAGGTATTAATGCTAAAACTTGCACTTGGTTCCAAGCTACTACATCAGATGCATAATATGGGTCAGACTCAAAAACTCCGTTTTCTCTGACAATTTTTGTGCCAGCATATATAAAATTATTTTTTGCTTCAGGCGGAACATATTGAACAATATTGTTTGTATTTAAAGCTGGATTTATCTCTAAAATTCTTCCTGAAGGTAAAGCTTGATTATTTTGTTGTTGCTGAATTTGATTATAAATAACATCTGTAGCGTATTCTTCTTGATAAGTGGTTAAATTATTAACATCCGTGAATCTTGCAAAAACTCTATACTCATTAGAAGATAGTGCGGTGGTGTCAGCTTTTCTTAAAGAGCCATCTGCAAATCCAAACACATCATCTGTGCCACCTGTTCGGTAGTACCAGTTTAAAGTTTTAGGAGCAACAAAACTGGTTACTCCAACAATAGGTGATGCTGATGATAATCCATTATAAAGGGCGATTGTTCCAATTCCGGTTACACCAATTCCTCTTAAAGTTATAGAAAACTCTTTGGGTACATTTGGTTGAAATGTAGAAGAAAAAGCATTCTCTTCTAGTGAAATATTTTGACCTTGTAAAGTTATAGATTCAATTGTTGAATTTGTAGGATATTGAATATAAAAACTTGTGGATATTCCAGTGTTTACACCTGCAAAAACAATGTAACCTTTTGCATTATAAACAAAAGAAGAATTAAATCCATTGAGCAATGGGTCAAAGTTTATATTGGTATAAGATTGTGTTTTTGTGATTGAAGGATTTTGGGCAAATTCTAAATCGTTTGTTTCCACCGAAACTAGTAGTCCTTGTTGGTCATTTACAGTATACCCTGGTTCAGTGATTTGAGTGGTTACAAAATTAGTTTCATTAAATACATATGAAAAACGGTCTGTAATTGCAAGAATTGAGTTGGCTTGCTTTGTTGCAGTTAATTCTCTTGTGTAGCCTCCTGCCAAAGGAACGCCAGTATCAACAAAACTTCCAAGTTTATTATTTGATAATGTAGAGTAAAGCAACTGAGAACCACCAAAAGCCACATACAATCTGTTTGTTGATGAAGAAAAATATGCAACATCTGGCCTTAAATACGTGGCATAAGATAAAGTAAGAAGAGAATTGTAATAGACATATATTTTGCCCACTTCTCTCAATTGGTCAAATGCTCCAATCACCAACCCAAATGCGGTGTTGTAGATAAAAGTAATTTGTGTTTCAGGTATTTGAGTAGACCAATTTTCATGAGTGATTAAATTGTTAGATAACTTATAAATTCTTTTCCTTTCTTGGGCTGAATTATTATCCCTCAGAGTAGATACGCCTATAAAACTATTCGTTAGTTGTGTTGCAGAAGCTGTTGGAACATTGACAACAGACCCAAGCTCTGTCACTAAGTTTTCAGAAAAATTATAAATTTTTCCAAGAGTATCTGTTAGCAAAATACCATTTGTTCCAATAGTTGAGCTTGTAAATAATGATTCAGTAAGCGTAAATACATTAGTGAGCGTTTCGTTAGTGTAAACATTAAGAACACTATCTGAAACAAGTAAATAACTAGACTCTCCGTCAACAACCACCGCGTAAATTGTTTTTATTGGATAGCCAGTGGCTTGCTCAATTATTGCAAATTTTTTACCTAAATCTCCAAAATCATAATCAATATTGTCAATGTATTTTTGCAAAGGTGTGGGAAGAGTAATAGTTGTTGTTCCACTTTCTGGAAAATCTCTAGAAGTAGAAACTTCTACAGTGCTTATTCCCATAAAATCAGTGGCTGAAAGCAATAATGTTCCTTGACTTCCTTTAGCATAGTAATCACCTAAGCTTGTTAGTTTGAGCCCACTTAAATTTTTTGGGCTAAAAAAATCAAATCTAACTACGTTCGTTGTAAGATTATTTGCAATCATAGTGTAATATGATTCACTTAAAAGATTTGTAAATCCAGAAATTTCAAATTGATTTTGACCACTTGAATCTATCAAAGTTTCAACAGCAAATACTTGAGTATTTGTATCTAAAAGATTTTTTTGAATGTAATGTGACGTGGTGGGTACAGCTAAAGAAGTGTATAGATTTAAATTTGATTGGTCACCATAAACCACAGGAATATTTTGAGGCTCATCAAGTTGGTTGTAAATTGTATCTACAGAAGGAATCACTATTCCTCGTTCAGTTACAAGCTTAAAAGAAACACCAGACGCTCCTCTGTTTACAAAGAGTACTCCATCTGTTGATTCTTTTAAAGAATAAGAGTATAAATTGTTTTCACCGGAATTGGGAACAATTATCGGCCTACCTGAGCTATAATTTGAACCTAAAGAAGGAGAAAAAGTAAACCAATATACACCTTCACTTAATACAACCGGATTTGAAAAAATAAATTCTATTTCAGAGTTTGAGATTAATACTTCATTTGATTGTCCCAAACTAACCTGAGATGGATTACCAAAATAATCTTGATTAATTGTAAAAAATCCTTTCGTTGTTATATTAAAAGATGTACTTGCTAAAAAATTCAATTTCAATGAATTTACAATTATATCACCAAAAACTTCAAAATTAAATGAGAAATATTTTCTTACACTTATTGAGCTTAATGGCGAAATACTAAAAATTGTACTAGAAAGAGAAGCAAATCTATGCACCTGCATAGGGCCCAAAAATCCTTCATTTATTGTAACTTTACCTACTGGTGGTCTTCTTTTTAACGTTAAACTAGCGGTAGGAAAATTAGCTTCAGAGGAAATTCCTGTAATAAAATTAGAAAAAACGTAACTTGTGAAATTATAATTATCTTGCTCAATCATCTCTATTAATGATGGAGCAGTATTATCCTCATAAATAGTGGTGTTTGTCGCCGTAATAACAGAAGTGTTATACGAACCCACTGTTGTTGTAATTCCTCCTGTATAAAGGTTGATTTTTACAGTGGAGTTGGTGTCAACAGATTTTGCAAGAGTGGCATTTAAAACAGAACCACTAAAAGTGTATGTAGAAATTGTGTTGAAAATGTTATTGTCAAAAACAAAAAATAAATTAGTGTTTACGCCTGTTATAGTGGCTGATGAAAAAATTAACAGATTTGTATTTAACACTGAGGCGGTAAGCATTCAATCTATTTTTCTTGATTCAAGAAGGTTTTGCCTAGATTAACCTTGAGAATCTACAATGATTGTAAATGTATCATTTGTTGAAATATCAACAATACTTGAGGAAGGCATTCCCACCACTGTGCCATCATTTGTTACTGATTGAAAAGCTCCTGCTGTGTTTGCATAATCGGCACCAATTTGATAACTCTTTGTTGCTGGTGCATAGTAAGCATATACGGAATTAGTCAAATCCGAATCAGCCGTAATTGATATTACAGGAGTTTGAGATGGTAAATCAGGAGAGGTGGCGTTTTCAGGATTGATTGTGCTGGTTATTGAGTTTATAACATCTGAAGATGACGTAGAAACTTTAACATATGAGATAATCTGAAGATTTTGTATTTGTATTAACAGAACATAATTATTTGATGTTGATGCCATTATAATTCCAGGGAAGAATTGTTGCACCAATACAATATATCCAAAAATTGAATCAATTTGAAGTGTGTTGAGAAGTGTTGGTGATTGACTCGAAGTAAGTATTGTTTGATACCCTGTGTCAAGTGGGTCTCCATCCCCAGCATAAGAATATATGTACCCATTTTCTGTTGAAGCAAATAAATACGATTGATTAGGGAACTGCTGGTCTTGTATTGTAGTTAAATCGGTAATTTTACTACCGTTTGGTGACCAAGACGAAATCAAAAGAATTCCTCCGTCGATACCAGAATTGAATGCATTTCCGTAAAGCTCAATCGTTCCATCCTGATATCCTACAACAAAATTGACATCACATTTTACCCAATCGTAAGTCACACTTTCAAATGTGAAAGAAGCACTTCGGTAATGATTTAAAAATGCAGCCGCTATAGCTGTTGCGTTTGACCTAGATGTATAAACTACAATTGGATTTGTGTTTAGACTTTGTGGTGAGCCATCATTAGCTTTACCTGCGAATAAGTTGACAGTGGACCCTGAGCTGGCAGAAGTTTGTAGACACAATAAATACACTTGTTTTGCTCTAGGAGAAGATAATATTACATCAGCAAAAGCAATTGAAATATCTACTGTATTATTGAATAAACCAAGTGACCAGCTATCAGCAATATCATACGTGGTATCATAATAAAATGCCGTTAATATTTCATTGGAATCATATAATAGAGCAAATCCGCCGATACTATCTACTTCATAAGCTCCAATGCATGGCGAAGGCTGTGCTACAAATTTTACAGGTTTGTAAGGAGTGCCAGTAAATGTATTACCAAAAACACTGTAATTATAGGTTGTAATTCCGTTGCTAGTAGATTTAAAAGCATATGAGTTTAATTCCGAATATTTTAGACCATTATTATTTTGTGCATAATACACTACATTTTGATTATTAATATTTAAAGGAATTGGAGCTGATACTGGAGCTGCCCCACCTGAAGCAATCGCATTTCCATTTGAGTTCAGATAAAAATAATGATTTGGATTTTTTGCTATTTTATAAACATTAATATCAGGAGTATTTGCCTGTAAAGTGTTTGCAAATGAAGTGGGTGCTAATCCAATTCCAAAACCTGCACTATTTGATGTTATTGCGGCTCCAATTAGATTAATGTTTGTAATAGCTCTTGAAGACGAGGCTAAATTAACTGTGCCTGTAGCACCTGAGCCGAGACCTCCAACACCTGTAATTGTAACCTGAGCAGATTGTGTATATCCGAATCCAGGATTAGTAATAACGATGTTCGTTACTTGACCAACTGTTACCGAAGCCACCCCAACAGCACCTGAGCCAGCTCCATTAGGGGTGATAATCATTAAAGGCGGAGTGGTGTAACCAAAACCAGGATTTGTAATATCAATTGCCACCACTTTATTTCCTGAAACAATAGCTGTTCCAAGTGCGGTTACTGGCGATGAAGTGACACCAGTGGGTGCAGAGAATGTTACTGCAGCACCTGTTAAATATCCATTTCCTTCATTGGAAATAGCATATCCAGAAACATAACCTAAATCATTAGTTACTGCCACGCCTGTAGCTGTCACGGCTATGATTGATGCAGGAGGTGCTGAAAAAGTTACAGTAGCACCTGCTGAATAACCAAATCCGAGTACTCCCATTGTTACTGAAGTGACAAATCCTTGATTAGTAGGAAGATAGGAGCTTTCCACAAGTGTGAAATTGTAATCTGCAACTATGTGCTGATTTGGCAACAGGTGAGTAAGAGTACCAGTGGTGCTAAAGCCGTACAAAACGTTGGGTACAGTGGATATCCCAAATGTTGTGTTATATCCTGTTTGGTAATAATCGTTTGCACCCCAAGCAAATACACCGCTTGAAGTAATTCCAGATGCCGAATCAGTCCAAGTGCCAGATGCAACAGTGTGGCTTGGGCCTTGGTCAATATTCGTAATTACCAAACTAGAAATTGTTCTGGCTACCCCTAATACTGACAATTGAGTGATTGCAAAACCAATTGGCTGAGTTCTACCTGCTCCAAACTGAAATACAGATTGTATACCAATTTTGTTATTGAATGTAACATATGAAGCATTATCTTCATATGCTGAAAATAGTTGAACACTTGTGCTAATTAAGTAAGGAACGGAGGTGGAAATACTTATCGTTGATGTTCCTAATGCATAGTTATTATTACTTCCCCATGCATACAACGCATTGTCTGCGGTAATTAAGTAAGAAGTATTTCTTTGTGCAAAAACATCTTTTGCTAAGAATGTTGAAGGCAAACCTAGTTGATAGAAAATGTTTGTAGACACGCCATTGTAACCAAGTTGATTGTAAGTATTCAAGCCAATTGTAAATACTTGGCCCGCTTTATTCAATGCAATATTATGGTGATATCCTGAAGCTACTTTAACCACATTATTAAGCCCCATGTAAACTTTTTCAGATGAGCCGTCAAGAGGACCAATTACAGGGTAGTTTATAGATAGTTCGCCGTAATAATTATATCCTACACCATATACTGAACCAGACGAGCTATATCCAGCCACATAATAAGTTTGTACTGAGCCAAGAGCAACAACTTGTGCAACAAAAGTAGTGCCTAAGGAAAAACTATTTACTGAAACATAAGTGCTTATTCCTCGCGTATTCGCTACAATATTAAATAACCCTGAATTTCCGCTTGAGTACAGAACGGTGGCCCCAATACTTACAGGCAATGGGGACTCTGGATAAAATTGAATATTACTTTGTTGACCAGAAATAATTGGGTTAAAAACAGCATTGAACGTTGGTATAGGCTGTATATTTACCACAGCTGTGCCCAAGCCGCCTGCTAGTAAAGATGCTGTTATGTTCGTTGTAAGACCAGATGAAACTCTATTCGAAGACAACAAGATAGAGGTGGAGTTAGAGCCTACAGAAATAGTTGCAAGTCCAAGAGAAGCCGACCCAGCTCTAGTAATAAATGTGCTCAAAGATGAGAATGATAAAGTTTGAATTCCAGTGAGTGCGTAAGCATTTAACGTAGTTGTTAATACTATGGTAGCACCTATTCCACCCACTGTATAAGCAGGTACTGTGGTTTGTATTCCATTCCAAATGTAAGAAGTAGTAACACTAGAAATTAAAAATGGATTTAAGGTCAAATTATTTATAGTTGAGGTGATACCAAATGGGCCCCTAGCTGTGATTGCAAAACCTGTTATCAGAGAGGTGCTAAACGCCGTGGCGAATCCTGCGGACGTAGCCGAGCCTGTAGTTGATGTAATAAATGAAATGTTTTTTACATCAAGTCTTGATGAGCTTGAAGTAATATTAATTGTTGTTGCAAGGCCAACATTGAGCGTAACAGACAACGTGAGATTTTGTGCGGAGCCATTTGAGCTTCCGCCTGCACCTACAATTGAATTAGGAGAAACAGTGAAACTGGTTATTCGCCAACTATCATTGAACAGAGTGAGGGCTGTTGATGTATTAAAACCATTTGGTGCTCCTTGTACAGTAACGGCTAAGCCTTGAGCATATTGTCTTGATGTAGAAATGCCAAATGAAGTGGTAACCGAGCCAGCTGAGACTGTAGACAAAGTGGGGAAAACTAAATTATTAATTGTTGTGCTAGTTACAATATTTCTAATAGTTACATTTGATAAAGGTGCAGAATTTATCGTGAATGTAATAGTTGCAGTTTGTAAACCAAGAACAGGATTTGTGTAATTTGACACAGATGACAGAACAGTGAAAGGTGCAGCAGTGGACAAGCTAGTTGAGATTGTGCCTGGAATAGATGCTGTTATAAAAACATTGGTATTCTGCGTAACGGCATTTCCAACAGTAAGTTGCTGAGTAGTGCTGAAAGATGATGGAGTGATATAAATATTTGAAGGTACAGCAAGTACAGAGGAATTACTTGAATTCAGTGCAACAGTAAGTATACCAATTGGAGAACGATTAACGCTTGCCACCGCTCCAATTGTGGTTACACCCTGATTACCTACAAACCAATTATTGTTTACGGAAAAATCAAAGACAAAAGGCAAAGCTTGTATCGTTGACAAACCAGTGGCTCCTCTGAAAGATGCAGACAGTGTTATTGATTTTGGTCTAGTAGTAGTTACGCCCACTGAAAGTCTCGTGATAATACCAACTTGGCCAGCTGGAACTGTAACTAGGCCAATTGGAATACTCAACAATGTAGAATCTGTGCTGCTTACAATAATTGTAGATGGACTTTGTGATGGAGCACTTAATCTGATGTTTGCAGTAACTAAATCTTGAGAATACGCAAAAAACGATGATGTATTTAGGCTAAATGAGCCTAAGCCGATTGGAATTACAGTAATAGATGACGAAGATGTAGTTATTCCATTTGTAACTGTAATAACTGCTGAAGTGGCTATGCTTGTAGCACCCACTCCCAAACTAATTACTTTAACAAGAGACCCGCTTGGGAAATATACAGGATTAGGCACTGTTATCAAATTATTGCTTGATGTCACTTGCAACTCTTGTCCAGCTGGATTATTTGAAGAAGGATTGAGTATAACAAGTGTGGCGTCTAGCTGTTGCTCATTTACAATATTTGTAGACAAACCAAGAGTTATTGTGTCTGTTGCCAAGCCTCCAGGCGAAGGCACTACCGAAAGAACATTAAAAGTAGGACTTGGGGCATAGGTAAGCCCATTTCTGTTAACAATTGATTTTGTAACACCTGTAATAAAGAATGATTTATCTAAATTATTAATATCATTAGGTGATGTAATAATATATGCTGTGTTTACGCCTACGGCATAGTTTTCAAATATACCAGTAACATCATTCCAAGTTTCATTTTCTAATCTGAAAACTTTCGAGCCAACATCTGGCAGTTCTGAAGTAAATCTTGTATCATTTAGGGATTTTGTTACCGCATAAAGATTGTTTTGTAAAGTTTTCAAAACTCTTACTGAAGAGGAATTTGGTATCACATAAGGTAGATTTAAAGAATAATTTTCATTATCTAAATTCAAATTATCTACATTGAATGAAAATTTAATTTGTTTCCAAATAAATTTTGAGCTGTTTATTTGTGATGGAAGGCCGAACGTATTAATATTTTCATTATTTGCAACAAGCGTGGTGGGTTCAAAAAGATAACCAAATTTTATAATTGGCAAAACATTTGTGTTAACAAAGAAACTTGACGCTGAATAAATTAAAATTAAATTATCATAAATGAATAAATCTGCACCGTTCTTTATGAAAGAAATATTGTAGTCTGTTTTTGAATTAATTGAAACTTGTTGATATGTTTTATCACCAAAAGAAATTAACAATTGAGAGCTGGAAGTATCTAATGTGAAAGCTGCTTTGAGCGTGGTAGTAAATGTTGAAATTTCAATAGATTGTGTTCCTTCTAAAGCTTCAAAAGAAAGCGTAACTAAATAGTTTTCGCTAGTTGTGCATCTATTAAACCAAGTATTATCTTTTGTAGATTCGTAAAACACTTGTCCATTTTTACTATAGATAAGTAAAGAGTTTTCACTTGGACCATAAGATGCAGTTCCCACACCATTTTTGCTTAAAATCTTTTTAAGTTGCCAGTTTGACAAAATATCAAAATTATATGGTTTAAATAGCAAAGTATTGTCTTGATAATTTTGGAAAATGTATTCTTTTGAATTTTTATTTAATTTACCAACAAATGGCTGCCCAATAACTGAGAAATACAAATTGTCTTTGTAGGTTGATAGCTGATAAGGCAAGAGAGCATTGAAGTTGTTATCTGAAGTTTCAAGAACTATCTCTTGAGCAGAGAAAATTCCACTAGACAGTCCTAATTCAACAATTCCATTATTAGTACTAGTAAAGAATAACTTATTGTCATAAGACTTGATATCATAAATTGAACCTGCTCCAGAGTAAAGAGTTAAATCATTTGATAATTCAAATTTTATTTCAGGATTATAAATAGTTGTACTTAGTGAGCTAGCAAAAGAAATGGATGGTAAAGTTCCAAGACCCAAACCTGATTGTAATAATCCAATTGAATTTAGAACAAAGCCAGGAAAGCTATTAGAAGACCCTGTTGAAAAAGCAATTGAGGAGGTGTTAAATGTGCCGAGCCAATTAGTTGCCACACCACCAATAGTTTGAACTGTAGCTGTTAACGAAATAGGGAAAGTGGTTGCACTACCTGTCACTGATACAGATTGTATGGAGCCGTAAAGAGCTGTGGCTGAAGCTATTGTTGATAAACCATTTACCAAAAGTTGTGGTGATGAAGTATAGCCAAACCCTGGACTCACAATCTGAATATCGCTGACACGATAAAGAAAGTCAGGTGTTAAAACAGCACCTCCTGGAGCAGTGAGAGAAATTAAAGTAGTAGTTCCAATTCCTGCAGATGTAACTGAAACAGAATAAATTGAATCGAATTGTGTTACGGCTGATGCCACAGCTTGGCTTCCAAAGCCAAGATTGCCTGTAATAGTTACTGAAGGATTAGTATTAGTATATCCATAACCTTGACCACCAGGATTTAATCCAATTGAAATTATCTGACCATTTGGATTAGTAATTGCATAGCCTGTAGCCTGAACTCCGCCAGCCACTGGTGCTTGAATAGTTACTGTAGCTCCAGCAGTATATCCCACGCCACCTGCCAATAAGTTCAGCTTAGAAATATATCCTTGTAAAACGGGGCTTAATCCTACGCCAGTAATTGGTCCTCCTACAGTTATATTTGGTATAGAATTGATATTAGTGCCAGTGTTGGTAACGATAACACTTGAAATACCATATGATAAAACTGGTGAAAGATTTGCTGGAATAAAGCTTGAGCTAATTGAATAGAAGAAAGAATTTCCTGACCACAATCCAGAGTTGAGTACTGTTACTGCTTTTACGCTTACTGGCGGTGTTTGAACTACTTGCCACGCAAGATTTTTAAGATTGTTAGCTGGAGTTCTGAATATTCTTGGGATATTAGCAGTGGTAGCGTAAACATATGCCACGCTTTCTTCAGGATACTGATGCAGTTCAAATTTAGAAATTGGCAATGCATCATCTCCCCAGGTAAATGAAGCAAATGGGCCAGTAAATACACCATTTTGATAAACGAAAGTTTTTCCATTTTCAGTGCCAATAATTACTTGTCCATTTACTGAAAGCATTGCAGTAATAGCTTTGCAACCAAGAAAACCAGGAAACACTAACTCAATAAGTTTTGAATTGTCCCAAACATAAATAGTAGCCTGACCTGCTTTAGATGCTCCAACAATCAATACTGGTTTGTCGTTAAAAGTAGTAGATTCTGTAACTGTAAACAGCACATTTGTGATTAGCTTTGAAACTATATTCCAAGTATAAATATAAACCTGGTCGCTAGCTACTGTTGCAGTGCTATAAAGAACGTTGTTTCCAAAATCTTTAAATTGAAACTGAATTGAAAGAATTCCATCTTCAATACTTTCAGGTAAAAAGATTTGTGCAAACTCACTGTAGTCTAACCAATTTCCAAATTCGCCATCTGGAAGTATTCGATATCTGAATGCTTTTACATCTGATAGTGAGTCTTCGGCAACAAGTTTTGTGGTAATAATATTTGAAGTAGTAAATGAAATTAAATTGAATGAATCAGGATTTACAAAACTTACAGATGCTGTAGGCCCCTGTGTATCAATCAAGGCAGACTCATAGTAGAAACTCTCCACTTGATTGGTTTGTGAAACATTTCCTACTTTGTCGGCCACTTGTAAGCTATACTTATAATATCCTGAAAGTGGCTCACCAGTGGTTATTCCCATTTTATTAGCAACAAAACTTGGATATGCTACTACAGATTGTATTCCAGAAAGACTGTCTGTATTAAAGCCAAACCACGAACCATAAAATACCTCACCTGCTGGAGTTTTTTGTACTATTCTTGCGATTGACAATCCTGCACCAGAATCTGAAGCAGTGGATATACTCAAAGGAACGCTCTTTGGATTATCGGCAATTTTCGATAAAATACCCACAGTAGGAGCTGTATTATCTAAGGTGTAGTCTGTGCTAAATCCTGTTTGCGGAGTTTTTACATCAGAAACACTTAGCCCATAAACGCTTGCATTAACTAAAGAAGTGCTAACAGTTCCTAAAGTAATAGTTTCATATGTTGAAAAAAGTTGATAAATTAAATTTGGATTTGTAAAAAATCTATATTCTTTCCCATAATTTGGAAGCAAGAAGTTAGAGCTGTTAGAAACTGCGGGAATAAAGTTACCAGAATAAGTAACAACTAAATTGTATGTAGCTGGAAAAATACTAGTTGAAATGCTTGCAATTTGAGAACTTGAAATTGCAAAGTTCATAAAAATAGTATTGTTCGAATTTGATTTTTCTGTTAATTGATAAAGCTCACCGTTTTGAAAAACTGAATTCCATTGAGTGGACAAGTCTGTTTCCCTAATGTAACCTGCTGGCGAATTCAACAGTTTTAATTTAACTTGATTTAAGCTACTTACTTGAGATATTCCATTTACTCCTACGCCAAGTTTAATGAATCCTGGATATTTGTAAAAACTTGAAATTCCTGTGAAAAGCAAATTGTTGTCTTCGATGACAAAAGGACATGCCACGGCATTACAAATCCACTCTGTTGAAATAACATCTTGCATCCATAATGTATCCCCAAATAAATTTCCTTCAGAAACCAAAACAGTGGGCTCAAGCTTTCCAGAGCCTGCGGGATTTGCATTTTTCTTTACCCATTGTTTGGTTTGAACTTGATAAACGCCATTTGTTGATTTATCAAACTGACCAGTTAAGAGAACATAGTCGCATGGCTGAAGATACACACCGTCGGTAAAAGTGGGCCCAAAAAGACCAGCTGGAGAAGTGAAAACCGCTTTGACGGTAAACGTGATGTTCTCATAATAGAAATTTTTAATTGTATTAAACTGGAAATAAGTTTCTACCTGAGGATAATTAAATGTAGAAATTCCATATGTATTTTGTTGAATTAAATTTTTACCATAACTTGCGGTGTAATCTACATTCTCAGAAGAGAAAAGAGAGAAGTAGCTCTTCTGTTTATCGTAAGAAAGCCCAGTATTATATGTTCCCTTAATTACAGATGAGCGTAAAAAAATATTTCCATTTCCAACCAAAGAAAAGAATGGATAAAAACCATAAACTAAAGAGTTGGTGTCATTAGGCTCAGATAATATTTCTTCAAGATTGAATACAAGCGGATTATTTGTGTTATTTACATTCAATGTTACTGTGGGCTTGAGATAAAATGCATCTTTTACGTTTTGTTTTTGTATTGTGAATGTCACTGAGTGAGTGTTGTTCAAGCCTAAATTGAATCCCGATGTAACAGTATAAAATCTTTTTTCACCAGAATCTGTTAATAAACTTAAATATACTGGGCCATTTACATCTGTTTTGAAATCTGTGAAGTCAAATACAATTGCATTGTAAGTAGACGCATTGGTGATGTACTGCCGCATGTATGTGGGCTGATTATAAAGTTGCCCCAAGGACGCATTCTTTGCACTTGTATCTGTGAATCCTAAAACAAATTTTCCAGTGTTTTGAGCAAGAGAGTTTGCTGTTATAGTTCCTGTCATTAATGAATATCTGTATGTTTCTCTAGGGTCAAAAGTTACAGCACCGTCGTAGTAAAGTCTGAGTCTTGCAAATCTTACGTTTGTTTGGCTAAGTATAAATTTAAGCTCTAAGTTTCCTGTAGTTGGACTGAATAAATCTGTTCCAGTGACATTTGAGACATAAGTCCAATTTAAAAAAACGTCAGATACTTCAATGGAATATTTAAAACTTGGGAGTGTTGCTGGACATTCAGGAGGAGTGGCAATTTGAACTGTCAGTTTTAGTTGAGTGATAGTACCAAGTTGCCCAAAATCATACAAGAAGTTTAAGCTTGTATTTACATTTTCCGATGCAGTATTGATGATGAATGTGTTTGGATTTGTTGAGCTTATAGATGTTAAATTAGCAACATATGGCTGCCCAGGATTTATTGTATTCAGGCCTAAACCAGGACCAGTGTTTATCGAAATTGGAACATTGCCAGCATTTTGCACTGTAATTAAATTAGTAATTAAAGTGGATGTAGAGTAATTGTAAGGCTCGTTAGTTCCTATCCAGGCAGAAAAAGTAGCAGAAGTGGATAAATTATTTATTGTCCTTATATAAAAAGGCGGTGTAAGGCTACCAGTGGAATTGCTTTGAGAGTAGAAAAACAATCTGTCAGTAACAGACGTGGTAATTGAGCATGTTTGGGCTAATCCTGCATCTGTTACATTCAATTGTAATTCATTCGAGCCAGAATAATTAATTACAGAATAATAATTAAACTTAGAATTACTTACTGGCAATGTTACACCTGACGAAGTTTTTAGTAAATCAGTAAAAGTAAAATCATCAAAATTCAAATTAGAATCGAAAGAATATGCTGTATTTATAATATTTGGATTTGTTGTAGGTAAATTGAATGACGCAGTTAAAGTTACTTCATTAGAAAAAGTTGGAATTGAGGATTGTATTTCAGCAGCAGAAATATTATTATCTTCATCATTTAGTTGATTATTATAAAATTGAACAGTGGGAAATCCGTTAACAGTAGCATTATTAGTAACGCCACTTGACGGAGAATTATTTAATGTGAACCAACTTTTTAACTCTTGGGCAGCGTAAAAATTACCTGTATCATTTTGTAGATATAGATTTGTGTCTGTACTTATTTTGTCATTCGGCATCACCGCCGCAGAAATAGTTCCTTGACAAATTCCAGATTGAGTTGATTCTAAAATTACTGTATATGTTGCATTTTGAATGTAAAATCTAAACTCGCCATATAAATTTAATGCGGTGCTTAACAATGATGAAGTAAAAATATATTCTGAAACAACAATGTTGTTTTGTGAATCTGAAGGTTTGAAAATTAATTTACACTGAAAAATCTTTTCGCTTTCATTTAATACTTCAACAAGAGTACAAAAAATTCCAGATTGTGTAATTTGAGCTACTATGTCTGGATTTGTAACTGAAATTAGATTGTATCTTGCTGTAGGTACATTTGATGAATCAGTAGACCAAGTAGTATCGTCTATAGATGTGTAAATGTTTAATGTTTTAAAGGTGTCGTCAAATGCAAGTTGTTGTCTTAAATACTTTGTTGAGCCTGTGCTGTTTGTAACATTTATTTCATAGAAAAAACTTTGCCCAGGGACATAATTCAAACTATTTGCATAGTTGTTTACAAACGCTTCGAAAAAGAAAACATTATCTGAGGAAGACAGCTGAAATGGTGTGGTTGTTCTGTAATTTCTATAAAAATTTGGAGACCAAGTAGCTTGAACAATACTTGTTGAAAAAATTGTGGGTAAATTAC
>JACCDG010048136.1_pt1 | contig 24999 bp, 21 predicted proteins | sample 7442471 | NCBI WGS metagenome assembly JACCDG01 (sample SAMN15323444, study PRJNA562643) | freshwater metagenome | isolation source: river surface water | place: USA:Blue River Watershed | collected 2017-08-17 | reverse complement strand
TATAGCAACCAAAAATCCCAGATTGAGCAGTCGAACCAATTAATGAAAAAAATGATGATACTAATTTATTATTTTCATCTAAAAATAAATTCGTATTTTCAATTTTCGGCTCTATAAATTTCAATGAAATTATCCTCTAATAATATTTTTCTATACTTTATAACTATTTCTGGAACTTCAAAAATACTTGATAAAACTTTATTAGAACTATATTTTAATTGACTGTATTCCTTAAATGGTTTTCTTGGAATTAAATATATTGTGCTAAAATTAATAATAAAAAGTTCTTTATCATTTAATTTATCATTCCTAAAATATTTTTCAAATAAATCTTCATACTTTAAAATAAAAACTTCTTTATTAAAATTATTAACATCTATTTCATTAATAAATAATAAATTATATACAACATTTGAAATAATTAATGCCTTTACAATATTTGAATCATATTTATTTAATTTATTGTTTGTAAATGCAGAAACTTTTAAATTTAAAAAATTTATCATTCCTAAAAGCTCTTCATCTTTAACACTTACATCATTCAACGCAATATTACTAAATTTAACTTCCTTACAATTAACACTTAGACTGTTTAATGAAAGATCTAAATTAATAGGTAAATTTATTTCATTAAACATTTTAAAGTAAATACTTTCAGCAAAATTTTCCATTAATCTATTATTATTCAAGTAAGCCTTTAATTTTATATTGTTATCTTTCATTTTTCCTTTCAGTTATAGATAATAACTTAAATATTTTAAAATTTCTTTTGATTTTTCAACACGCCATTTAATTATTGCAAACATTATTTTTCATCCCTTCATTTTCTTCTTCCTTCTTTTTTATTTATAATATAGCACAATCAACTAATTTTGTCAACACATTTTTTCATTAGGATAAAAAACAACACTGAATAAATCATCAACTTTTTAAAATATCAAATTATAACAGTTATTTATTTTGATGTTGTTTTAAACTAACCGCATAAAAAATTTTTGTCGTTTGTTTGATTTTTTTTATTTTTTTAAATTATTTTTTATTGATTAAATTGTGATTTATTGTTAGAATAATTTTAACTTAACAAAAGGAAAAAATAAATGAACAATCTTAATGAAAATATTTCTATTTTAAAAAGAGAAATAAAAAATATAATTTTATCTAGTAACTATAAAAATAATCAAATGTTTGTATTGACTTATAAACCATATTTAATTGATCAAACAAACATATTCTTTATAGCGCAACCATTATTTGTAGGTAAAATTAATAATCAAAATTTAACAATAAATCCAGTATATGAAGATGGTATGTTGATATGTAATATATTAATAAAAAGGATATATAAAATCGGTGTTTTTTATTTTAAATATAATGATAAAAATGTAATTGATTTTATTGATAATTTTGAGTTTAATTTAGAGCATCATACATACAATTATATTTTTGGAGAATATGGGAAAATAAAAAGCAAATCTCATAAATTTAATTTTAAAAGTAGAATGAGAATGATAGATTTAAATAATTCTGAAAATATAATTGAAAAATATTTAATTCTTTGTCAAGAAAAAAATTGGGATTGTAATTATAGAGGAGTTAAATCATAAAATACAATATATTTAAAAAAGGAGAAGTAAAAACATTAAAAATAAAACTAATAATTAAAAATTTAAATATAACTTATAACTATAAAAAGGAAAACATAAATGGAAACAAAACAATTATTAACAGAAATGATTCAAGATTTTAATAGAAAAGAGGGATTATGTTAAATAATGGACTTTATGAAATTAATTTTATTAATTGCTTTAAATATACTAATAAGGAAATGCCTATAACTGGATTTTCAATAAATCAAAACTGTATACTAAATGGCACTAATGGAGCAGGAAAAACCACAGCAGCATCATTAATTCCATTTTTTTATGGATTAGACAATAAACAAAATGCAGGATCTATTTTAGAGGCTTATGAAGATATTTCAGAAAAAATAAAACATATTTTATCTAATAGAGATAATGCTTACATAACATTTTGTTATACGGCTAAAACAGGTAAAGACATTTTAGTTGCCTGCTACTCTGACGAAAATTATGAATTAAAATTTTTATTTTTTGAAAATGAAAAAGGATTAATACAACATCTACAAACATTAAAACATTCAGAAGCCTATGCAGAAAATTATCATCATTTAAAAAATAAGTTTAATTTAGAATTACCAAGGGGTGAAGAATATATAAATTATTCACGTTTTAAAGATATATCACAATTTAAATTAAAAAAATATAATAGATTTAGCCAAATTTTTGCTTGGACAAACTTAGATTTTGAAGATGTTTCTAATTTAATTACAAGAGTACTTTATTCAGATAGTATAGATTTAGGAGTTTTTAGTCAAATGTTAGCTGAATTATATATGCAACAACTAAATGAATTTGATATAATAAATAAAGATAATTTTAGTGAATCTTTTGCAGTAGACTCAAAAAATTATAATTCAATAAAATTTAATTCATTCCTTAATAATAATCATGAAGAAATCAATTATATATCTAAAATATATCAATATTATTTAGATTATGAAGTTGAATTTATTTTATTTCATTTTGATAAACAAAATTCTTATAATAAAAATGAAGAACAACTAGAAAATGAAAAACAAGTATTTTTTAAAGAAGAAAGAACATTAAAGGATAACTTAGAGATTGCAATAAATGAATTAAATAACAATAAGAATAACTTTAATAAAACCTATGGTGCATTAAATTCCAAAAAAGAAGATTTATCAAAAATAGATAAAAAAATAAATGAAATTTTAAAATCTTTAGATTTGAAAAAATTTGAAGAAATTAAAAATAACATTGATTATATAAAAAAACAATTAGATTTTATGGAAAATCAAAAAGTTCCAGAAGTAAAAAATCTTGAAATGATTATGAGTAATAATATTAAAGAAATTCAAGAAAAACATAAAGAGGACCAGAATATTTTAATAGCTGAGACAAACAATAAAAAGATAAATATAAGTTCAGTTATTAAAGAAAAAGCAACTGAAATATTAAAAATTAATAATAATGGAATTATAAATAATATTTTAAAAAAAATTAATGAACTAAAAATATATGATATTGAAGATATTAATATTAATAATTATAGTTATTACAATATACTTGTTGAAAAACAACTGGATTTTAATTTGAATAAACTTGATAATAATTTAAAAAAATTAATCATAGAAAAACAAGGAATTCAAAAAAATATAGATAATATTAAAAAGAAATTAAATGATAATTCAATTTATTCTTTTATTCAAAAAGAATCAAAAAACCCTGAAAAAATAATTTGTTTGTTAAGTGATAAAATTTTAGAAAAAGAATCAAATGGATTAGAAGTTATACAAAATAATTTAACTAAAACAATTCTTGATATTTCATTTAATAATATGGAATTTTTTGACAACATAGATAATAAAATTTCAAAACAAGAACAACTTAATAATTATTTAGATCAATTATCCTCTTTAAATAATGCCATTGAAGAGATAAAACAGTTAAAAAATAAAGAAGAAGAAAGATATTTAGAATTTATCATTTTTTTATCAAAAAATATTTTAGAAATAAATAATATAGAGAATCAAGTTTCTGATTTAAAAAAAATAATCCTTGTTTTAGAAGATAAAATTAAAAATATTGAAATTGAGTTTAGCAAAAATTTAACAATTATGAATAATAATTTAGAGTTAGATATAAATAAACAAAAATCAACTCTAAAAGAACAAATTAATTTATTAAATGTGTATTCTGATAATAACCGTTTATTTGATGAATTAAAAAGTAAAAGTGCATATTATAATTTAAATTTAAATAAATATTATACATATATATCTTTAACTGAAAATAAGTTAGAGGTGGAAGATGTATTATTAAATCTTAATATTGAATATGAAAACAAAAAGAAAATTGTAGACCAAAAAGATGAGAATGTTTTGGATATTAAAAATCAAATAAATTCTATTAAAGAAAAATATAATAAGACAATTAATATTTTAAATGAAATTAAGGCTAAATTAGAAGCTGAATTAGGTATAACAAACAAAATTTTATCAGATAATAATCGATACTTACCAAACATTTTAGACGAAAGACAATTTTTAGATGGTATTGAATTTAATAATTTAAAAGAATTTAACCTTCAGAGTTTTTATAATAACTTTAAGGAAATTAAAAATTTTATTGAAAAATCTGAATTATTTCATAAAATAAAAAATGACGGAATATTAAACTTTTTATTCCAAGAAGATTTTAGTAAAAAAGGTATAGTAAATTCACAGCTTTCTAAATTAAATCAATATTCAATCTATAGAAGTGAATTATTCGTTTTTTCTAAGATAGATAAAGAAACTGAATATGCACTTTCAGATATTAATACAACAATTGAAACAGTTATAAGTGATGTTTTAACTGTAAAAAGGTCTATTGATAAATTTGAACAATACCTTAAAAGATTTAATAATGATTTAAATAATATAAAAACTACTGAACAAGCTGGAATTCATGGATTAAATTTTGAAATATCTGTTGATAAAATAAAATTTGAAGATTTTATTAGAAATTATGATAAGTTTTTATTTCATAAAAGTTCTTTTCTAGATAATATTGAAAATTTTATTAACAAAAATCCAAATCTACTTTGCCAATCATTAAATGAGTTAATGCAAAGTTGTTGCTCTGTAATCGATATATTAAACAATAAGTTAGATAAAATGGCAAAAATTATTAAAATAGAAGGTTCTGTTAATGTCGAAAATAGAAAACTCAAACTAGAAAGAGTTTTTAATGAAAAGAAATTTAAAAATGAGCTTTCAAATGGACAAAGAAAATTGGTTGCATATAAAATATTTTTATCATTTATCATGAAAACTCTTATAGATCTAAATGTGGAAAATATTTCATTATGTATTCCTTTTGATGAAGCTGGCGTCTCTTCTGATGAAAATTTAAATAAATTAATTAATGATTATAATAATAGTGGAAAATCTATTAAATTTAATGTATTAATTTGCGTGCCAAATGCAGTTTCACATAAACTTGCTAAAAGCTTCCCTAATATTTATAAAGTAAAAAGAGATCTTATAATTAAGTCAATGAAGGAGAATATATAATGTTAGATAAAAATATAATGACGCGAATTAGAGAACTAAGTGAGTTAAATGAGAATGTTTTTGCCTCTAATATAAATAATGAAATATTCCTTTATATTAAAAAAAATTTATTAGAAATTAATGATTTTTTTGAAATAATTGGATTAAAAATGATAAATTTTCGATCACCCACATCTAGAATTTATGATGATATATTTAAATTAGTTTTAAATGTTGGAGATTCTAATACAACATTTGCATATATTAAAACAAACTATCTTAATGATCTAAGAGGTATTTATGCTTTAATGAATTATAATATAAGTAGTAATATTCAATTAGATCCAGTAAAAATAAAATTAGATTTTGTTGCAAAGCCAGATTATGCAACAAAAGTAAAGAAAATTTTTGATAGCCAAGCTGAATTAAATGAGGCTTATGTAGATAAACTATTGAAGGATTTAGTTTTTAAGCAGTATTTAGTTTTAGATGGAGCAAAATATAGAACTACTGATAAAGTATTATTATATGTAATTTTTGAAGAATATATAAAAACTTTGTATCCAGAGGACTTTAATTATCAAGAACAAAAAATGATTAGAGAAGAGGTTTAATATGGATAATTTTAAACCTAAAAATGCCTTGAGATTAATCGGATATAATGTTGATGTTATAATGGAAATATATGAAAATAGAAACTTTAATTCAATTAAAAAACCAAATAAAAATTTGCTACGTGCTGGAATTATTCAAGAGCAAGGAAAAGGATATGTGTTAAATAGTAATTTATATGATTTTATTCGGGATGCTTTTTTAAATAATGATGGTAATATTAAATTTGGTTCAGATAATTTTGAACAAAGATTATTAGAGTTTAAACAAAATAATACATTAAATAGAGAACAAATGCGTGATTTTGAACATTTCATTATGGGAAGTTTAAATAAAATAAAAACAGATTTTGATATATTAATGGATAAAATAAAATGTAATTTATATGTAGGACAAAATTTAGAACAAAGAAAAAATTTAAAAGATAGTTATGTTGATTACTTAAAAAAAGCATTTAATGTTATTGAATTACTTAGAAATGGTGATAGTCATATTTTCTTTATAGAAAATGAAAATTTTGATAATTTAAGAATAGAAACTTTTGAAGTAATAGAAGAACAAAAATTATATTCTAGATTAAGAAGTTCTTTAACTCTTGGAGATGAAATTTTAAAACCCAATGATTCAAATAAAAGAGGTCATATTATATTTGAAAATGTATTATTAAATAATCCAGATATTTTAGATAATATTCCTAATATTAAAATAAAATCATTATTTAATTTAAATAAAACAAAAATTATTGATTTTAGTCAAAGTATTAATGAAGATGAAATTAGTAAATTAAATCAAATTGCAATTGAAGCATCAATAAAAAAACAAGAGAAGAATAAAATTGATGACCAAGATATAATTGTTGATTACATCCCAGAAGAAACTAGAGAAAATAATAAAGAACAAGAATTATTTGATAATAATTTAAAGTTGTTTATAGATTATTTAATTCAAGAAAATTGTAATGAATTAGATTTAAAACTTATTTATAACAAATACAATAAATTTTTTGACTTTGGATTTTATTTTGATTATTTATTAATGTATATTTTATGCTCTCTTTCAGAAGATGAAATGTTTATAATAGATGGAACAAATACAATAAACACATTTAATGTTAAATATAAATATCAAATCAATCCAGAAAAAGAATATTTAAGTTGTATTTCAAATATTATTTTAATAAAGGAAAGTAGTGAACAAATATAATTTAAGGGCTATAAATTTAAACAAAATAGAATTAAATACAATAAAAAATATTGTTAATAAAAATATTTTTGAATATTTACAGCCAAACAAAACTTTATTAAATCTATTTAATAAATATGAATTTGGAACTATTAATAATAAGTATCAAATATCTTTTAATGATAGTGAAATACAAGTTTTAAAAAATATTTCAAAAGAAAAAATAGAACATAATAGAAAAACGGCTCAATTAAATAATGAAAATGAAAAGGCAAGCCGTTTTAAAAAGGTTCATATTGATGAAATTTTAATTAAATCTTCAAGTGATAAAATATTAATTAATAATGAAATTTTCTCCTCTCCATTTAATTCCCCTATTTTAATTAACTATAATAAAATACATACTGTTGAACATAAACAAATTATAGTAATTGAAAATTATGAATGTTTTTTACATTATCATAATTTTGATGATGATTATTTAGTTATTTATAGAGGAGAATCAAAATATAATTTAAAACATGTATTAGCTTTTTTAAAAAAAATTAATAAAAAAATATTTGTATTTACTGATTTTGATCCTGCTGGATTAACAAATATTTACAAAACATTTTCCAATACTATAGAAGTACAACTATATATACCAAAAAGTAATATTCCAATAGAAGCTCTATTTGATAAATTTGGAAGGAAAGATTTATATTTAAAGCAATTAATTTTATTAGATAGTTTAAATAATTTTAAAAAAGAAATAAGTGATAAAAATTGGTTAAAAATATATGATTTAATTTTAGGTATTAAATTAGGACTGCCACAAGAGATTTTTGTAGATAAAAATATTTAATAAACCAGTCAATAAGAATGGTTTATTAAATAAATTAGAAAATTTTTCTGTTTTTATAATAGATCCAAATTAATCTATTGTTGTCAAATTCATGTATGATTATTTTATTTTTATGTTGTTCTATATTTATTAATTAAATAATTTATTCTTTGTTGAATTTCTGTTTTTTTAACCAAATAATCTTTACTTAATGGACTTTTATTTTTAATTATTTTATTAATTTCCAATCCAGTTTCAATAATTAACCCCAAATTAATTACTTGATTAATATAATTAATAGTAAAATTAATATCTACTATATTATAATCTTTAATTATTTCAGATAATTCCCTTGCTTTTTCTTTTTCACGATATACCTCAAACAATTGAATTAATTGTTCCTTACTTTCAATTGTTTGATTTTCAATAGAATTTATAAATGAAATAATTAAATCTTTTTTATCTCTACAATTATGACTAGCATTAATTATTCTTAATATTTCTTCTTTAGTAAGGTTTTTATTCTTTGTTTTAATGATTAAATTTAAAATATAATCTAAATTAATATCTTGTGATTTAACTAGTTCTAGCTCAAAATTAATTTCATCCCAAATGTCATTAGTAATGTCATCTTTTTTATTTTTTAGATTATCTTGTTTAAGTTTTTCTACATAAAAATTAATATCATTATATAATGATAAATAATCTTGTTTTTCTCTATCAGTTAAAAGCACATAAGTACTATATTTTTTTATTTTTTCATTAGATAAATTATATTCTTCTTTAAATAAATCTATTTCTGTTTGTTCTTTTAAACAATGAAATTTAATTAACTTAATGTATTCATCATAGTATTTAACACAAGCTTCTTCTTGTAAATATTTACCAAATAATTTAACAAATTCTTTTTTATCAGAATCTTTATTTACTGTACTTGGGTTTGGAAACTTTTCTCTTAATTTTTTTATAATTTCTTGTAATCCTATCTGAGTTATTTGCCCTTTTTCATTAACTAGTCCTTCCATTTTTTCTAAAAATGATTGTTCTAAAATTAATCCTTTGGTTTTATTATCTCCAAATAATGCAATTGCTTGATTTGTTGCCTCACTTAAATCCTGAAAAGAAACAATATTTCCAAATCTTTTTATATCATTATAAATGCGATTAGTTCTTGAAAATGCTTGAATTAATCCATGATATTTTAGTTTTTTATCAATAAATAATGTATTTAATATTTGAGAATCAAATCCAGTTAGCAACATATTAACAACAATAACAATATCTATTTCTTTCTTTTTTACTCTATTTTGAACATCATCATAATAAAGAGCAAAATCACTTCCAGAAGTAGAAAAATTTGTTTTAAATGTTTCATTATAATCTTGAATAACTCTAGCAAAAAATTCTTTTGAAGACTCATCTTTTGCTAAATTTAAGTTTAAATTTATATCTTCAGTTTCTTCAATATATCCATCTTGCTCTTCATTCTGTGCAAATGTGAAAATAGTAAAGACTTTTAATTTTTGATTTCTAAATTTTTGGAGTTCTTTAATCATTTCATAATATATTTTTGCTGCTTGAATACTTGACACGGCAAAAATAGCATTAAAACCATAATTATTTCCATTAACTAAGTTTGTTTTATATTGATAATTATCTAAAATATAATTTGATATTCTTTTAATTCTTTCTGGATGCAGCAATAATGCTTCTTGAGAAAGATCTTCTTGTTCTTTATTTCTTTGTGGTGTTAAATTAATATAATCAACTTTAAACTTTAAAACTGTTTCATCTTTAAGTGCATTTTGTAAGGTATAAGAATGCAATAAATTACCAAAAACTGATTCTGTGGTTTCTCCACCAATAGAATTTTCTTTAAAAATGGGGGTTCCTGTGAACCCAAATTGATAATAATATTTAAATTTATTTTTTAATGCTTCTTGAATTATACCAAATTGAGTTCTATGAGCTTCATCAAAAATAAAAACAACATGTTTATCATAAATATCTAAATTATTGTTTTTAATTAAATAACCTAGCTTATTCATTGTTGTTACAATCATTTTATTATCACTATTTTCCAGACATTTAATTAAATCCCTTGTATTTGTTGTTCCTGTTATACTTTCAGGGTCAAACTGTTTAAATTTTTTTAAAGATTGACTTGTTAAATCTTTTCGATCATATACAAATACAACTTTATCAATAAATGATAATTTTGAAATATCTTGTGCTACTTTAAAACTTGTAATTGTTTTTCCAGAGCCTGTTGTATGCCAAACATATCCTCCTGCATTGATTGTTCCATAAAGTTTTTCATTAAATGCTTGTTTTACATGTTCAATAATTCTTTCACTAGCAGCGATTTGATATGGTCTCATAACAATCAAATTTTTATTTTCTTCAATTATACAATAATTAAAAATAATTTTTAATAAACAAGTCTTTGTAAGAAATGTTTGTGTAAAATCTTGTAAATCAGATATATGATTATTTGTAACATCAGTCCAATTCATTGTAAAACAATAACCTTGTTTATCTCTTGTTGTTGTATTTGCAAAGTATTTTGTAAATGTTCCATTTGATATTACAAATAATTGTAAAAATTTATAAAGAGAATTGGTATTATTGAATGTTTCTTTTGAATACCTATGAATTTGATTAAATGCTTGTTTTAATTCTACTCCTCTTCTTTTTAATTCAATATGAACTAATGGTATTCCATTAATCAAAATGGTTACATCATAAATATTTTTAGAAGATCCTTTTTGCTCATATTGTCTAATAACTTCTACTTGATTATTGTGAATATTCTCTTTATCAAATAAATAAAGATTCTTTTTATTTCCATTATCCAATTCTAAATCATAAATATAATTTTCTTGTATTTTTATGGTTTTTTCAATTACCCCATCTCTATCAACATTTAAATATTCTTGACGATATTTAATCCACTCATTATCAGTAAAATTAATATTGTTTAACTTTGATAAATGATTTCTAATATTTAAGTAAAGATCATCATTACTTTTTAAATCTGAACGGAGCTTATATCCATTCTTTACTAAATTTGAAATTAATTCATTTTCTAATGATAATTCACTTTGATAAGAATTTTGATTTGAAAAAATACAATTATAAGTATCATTCACAATTGATTTTTGTAACATTTTTTACTTTCTATATATAAAATTTCAATATATAATTATAACATATTAGTTGGCAAAAAGTCAAATAAAATTAAATTATTTTACATAAATTTATAAAATATTTTCTAATAACATAGTAATATCTTCAAAATTTAAAATTTGTTTAAAATATATAATTTAATATATAGAATTAGGATTATTATAATTCAATTTTAGTAATAAATATTTAAAAATAAAATATTTAAAAATAAAATATTTAAAAATAGCTAAATATCCATTTTTAATTTATATAAGCATTCCAGCATTTTCTTATATTGAATTTAATTATTTTTATTTTGCGTTTACTATCTTCACTTAAATCAATATTTTTTGAATTTTTTTCGATTTCAAAAAGTTTATTTTGATATTCAGTAGATATTTCCTTTAATTTATTTATTACTTTATTTTTATCTCTTAAAATATCTTTGAATACAGGATAAAATAGCAGAGAATTATCTTTTAATAATTTTCCTTTTCTTAATGAGACTGTATATGAAACCAAAAATATTTCTAAATTATCAGATTGTTCTAGTAGATTAGTTATTTGTTGGTAAAGTTGTTGATTTGTCATTATAATTCCCTTATAAACCTTATAAATATTATTAATAGAATACAATTTCTTCTACTTTAATATATTAAATTATATTTATTTTTAAAAAGATAGCAAATGATTTCTATAATATTGATATTGTTTTTCAACTAATTCAATTTGAAGTGGCAATCCTGAACTTAAATCATTAGTTAATTTATAAAAATTATCCAAAATACTTACAATTTCTTTTTGTTTTTCAATTGGTGGTATTGGGAAATTAAATTTTTTTAAAGATTTAATATTAACACTTGGAAAGCCCGAAGTTTGGATATTTTTTTTAGCAAATTCATCTACAATAAAAAAATAATAATAAACAAACTTCATGTCTAAACGGTTTACAAATTTGTCTTTTAGTGAAAAATTTGTAAACCGTTGATTACTTAAATAATCAACAGTTACAATAGCATGTTCACCAATTGTTGCGGTAGTAGCCATTATAATAGTATTTTTTTTAAATAGTTTTCCTTTTACCCCTGAGCTATGGACTTTTTGAATTGAATCACTTAAAATACTTCCTGATTTTCTTATATCTTCCATCCTAAACCAAGGAATTTCTCCATTTTCCCAAAAACTTGGTTCTTGTTTGCTGGGTGTATAACCATTTCTAAAATCAAAAATATCTTTAAGTTCAAAATAATCCACCTCATCTTCCTCAAAGGTCATTAACTCATTCAAATAATGTTCATATTGTTTCCTAGTATCTTTAAGAGTATCTTTAAGAGTATCTTTATATGTTGTAAAGGTGTCAAGTACTTTAACAATATTTTCTTGTTCTTCTAATGATGGTATTGTTAAAATTATATTTTCTAAATTAGATAGGTTTAATGCTGGTATTCCACTAAAGTTACACTTGCTCTTTATTTGTTTTTCAGAATTTAAAAGCAAATGATACAAAAATCTTTCATTTAAAATACTTTTATCTTTTATTGTTAAACCATAATTTAAATTACCTCTAAAATATTTTCCTTCAGTCCATAATATAGTTCCTACATTTGCTCCCCTTGTGGTAATTCCAATTGAATTATTTTCTGTATTATATTTATTGATATATCCCAAAGGTTCTATACCACTATTAATAACTGGATAAACTCCAATATTATTATCAATATATTTTTTGTTAATTAATTGCCCTGCTTTAATGTTAACTAAATCTTTAAGTTTATAATTATTTTTCATTTAACCCCCTTTTTACAGAACTTACAGTTTTAATTAATTTATTATATTCTTCTTTAAGAATTTTTAAATTCTTATCATCAACTATATTATAATTATTTTTTTCTAATATATTAATTGAGTTAAAAATTAAATTAATAATTTGATTTTCATATATTAAAACTAATTTTTTTATTATATTATTAAATACAATAATTCCGATTGGTTTAGATAATATCACCAGATTCATTAAATTTACGAATTGATAAATTTCAAAGGAATCTTTAGGTAAAAAATTATTTTCTTTAACAGAGTTTAACTTTTCTATATCTTTAATATTACTTTCTAATTTTTGTAATATTGTACATCTTTCCTGACTTATTTCTTTATTGTAACTATTATTATCTGAATATTTCTCATTTAATGTATATTCAATAAGTAATTTATAAATTTGTTCTAATTTAATCTTATAAATATTAAAAAATGATAATTTAGTATCCATTTTTTTCTCCATTATTAGATTTAATATTTTTAATCATCTTAATCTGTTCTTGAATTTCAAAATTTAAACGATTAATTTCTTTGAAGTTATTTGCAATTTTACTTTCTAAGACTTCAATATCAATAATTTCTTCTGTTGATTTAGCCTCAACATAAGTATTTACAGATAAGTTATAGTCCATTTCTGCAATGTATGAATTATCTACTGTTTTAGCAACAAATTCTACATCTTTTTTATCTTTAAACATAGATAAAATTTCATCAATATTTTCTTCTGTTAAAATATTATTAACTCCATCTTTTTTAAATAAAGAACTTGCATCAATAAATTGAGTTTTTGTTTCAGTTTTATTTTTAGCTAAAACCAAAATAGTTGTAGCAATTCCTGTTCCAAAGAACAAATTAGAAGGTAAAGAAATAACAGATTCAACATAATTATTATCAACTAAATATTTACGAATAACTTGTTCTGCTCCCCCACGATAGAAGATACCTGGGAAACAAACAATAGCAGCTTTACCTTTATTTGATAAATAATGCAAAGCATGTAATACAAAAGCAAAATCAGCTTTTGATTTAGGAGCTAATTTTCCAGCACTAGAAAATCTTTCATCATTTAATAAAGTAGGATCGTCTTCACCAGACCATTCAATTGAATAAGGAGGATTTGAAACAATAACATCAAATGGGATGTCATTTTTAAAATGAGGTGCTATTAATGTATTATCCAATGCAAAGTTAAATTTACTATAGTTTATATCATGTAGTATCATATTCATTCTAGCTAAATTATAAGTTGTATGATTAATTTCTTGACCATAAAATCCATTTATTGGAATATATCCTAATTGTTTGCTTACTTGTAATAAAAGAGAGCCTGACCCACAAGCTGGGTCATATATCCTTTTTACTTCTTTTTGTTCTCCTATTGCTAATTTAGCTACCAACTTAGAGACAGTTTGTGGCGTAAAAAATTCACCACCTGACTTACCAGCATTTGAGGCATAATTTGAAATCAAATATTCGTATGCATCACCAAAAATATCAATTTGAAAATCAGATTTAAAACCCATAAAATTAAAATCATTAATCCCAGATAAAAGTTCAATAAGTTTTAAATTTTTTTCATGAACTATTTTACCTAGTTTTTTATTACTTGGATCAAAATCTTCAAATAAACCTTTTATGTTTTTTTCTGACTCATAACCATTAGCAGAATTTTCAATTGATTTAAAAATATTTGCTAAATCAATATTCAAGTTTTTATTTTGTCTTGCATTTTTAAATATATTACAAAATAATTGACTTGGGTAAATAAAATATCCTTTTGATAAAATAGCATCTTCAATTAATTCTTTTGAAATATCTTTATCATTAAAAGTCGTATAATTAAGACTTTCTTCATCACCATTCATAAAATTAGTAAAATTTTCACTAATAAAGCGATAAAATAATGTACCTATTACATATTGTTTAAAATCCCAACCCTCAACAGCACCCCGTAATTTATCTGCTATTTTCCAAATCTGTGAATGTAATTTCTCTCTTTGAGCAAGATAATCCTGAGATAATTTTTTTTCTAACATGTTTTTCCTTTTATTTATTTTAACAATAGTTTATATTATAACAGGTTAATTCATAAATGTCAAGAACTTTTATTAGTTATATAATAAATTAAATGTTTTTAATTCCTTCTTTTATTATTGCCTTTTCAATTAAACTCATTCTTAAATTTAATGCAGAATTTGTAGAAAGAAAAGCTACTTCTTTCCAATTAATATTTTTGATTTTATTTACCACCAATTCTTTATTTTTTAAAATTTTAATTCCATATCCTCTTCTATATGGCAAATTTTCAAAATCAAAATATAATTTCATTTCTGAAAAGCAAGTTGAAGGTAAATAAAAATCACATTTTCCTATTTGCTTTTTATTTCTTGTTGTTCCTGAAGTACCACCATCAGATACTGAATATATTTTGATATAATCAGAACAACTTTCTTTTTTATTTTCAATTAATTTTGTAATTTTACTATATATTTGAAATACTGTTGAAATGTTAACCTCTTTACCATTAGGATAAATAAAAGAATTTATAGGTAACTCTTTAGAAAATACTAAATTATAGTTTTATATTCTTAGTTTTGGTGATCCTTTTCCATCACTAGTAAATAATGGAGGTAATATAAATGCAACTATATCAGCAAAGTTATATGAATGATTGATAAATCTTAAAGCTAAATTACCTCTCAATCCAAATGGAGGATTGCCAATAACAATGTATTTATTATTAAAATTTGGAAAAAATGTTAAGTAATTTTGATTTAAAATATTATTGCTAGATATATTTTTATCAATATCAATCCCTATTTTATTAAAATTTATATTATTAAAAAAACTTCCATTACCAACAGATGGTTCTATAAAAATATATTTATTTACATCTATTTTATTTTCAATTAAATATTTTTTTAAATATTCTATACAAGTTATTGCTATTTCTTGTTTAGTATAAAATTGATCTAAATCTCTAAATTTTGATGTATTTAAATCAATACCTGCTAATTCATAAAAATCATTTTTGTAATTAACAGGGATTTTTTTATTTTTAATCCATCTTTTTATAGTTCCTTTATTAATAAATAGATAATCACAAATAAAATCAATTCCTTTTTTATTTAATATATCATTAAAAATATTAAATATGTTTAATTGTTGCATATTTTTCCCTTTAATGATAATTAGTTTTCACTATCTAATGTATGTATTTCTATACCATTGTTATCTTTTTTTAACCAACTTTCTTCATCTTCTTTAATGATTTCCATAGTCTTTTTATATCCTTCTTGTTTATGTATAATTTTAGCTTCTCTACTAAAATTATAATCCTTACTTTCTAGTTCAGTTCCTTTTTTTGAATGATAAATAATATGGACTAAATCAATATTATTTACATTACCTAATTTTAATAATTGTTTAACATCTTCTCTATTTTTAATATCAGAAGGTAAATAACTTCCTAACAATTTAATAACTCTTGACATATTTTGAACTGTAGAATATATATTTGTTGGTCTCTTAGAATGAGAAGAAAATTGAATATCTTTTATTCTCTCTAGCATACCATCCATTGAATGAGGTAAAATACCTTTTGCTGAAAATAAATCAAACATAAAAACTAAATTATTTTTAACATTTTCTTCATTAGTCTCAAATTCTTCTAAAACTTTTGTTAATGGTGTATTTGCATAAACCCCTCCATCAACATAATATTGATCTTCTATTTTAACAGCAGGAAAAGCTGGAGGTAAAGCCCCAGAAGCTAAAATATGCTCTAATTTTATTTCTTCTTTAAATGAATCAAAAAAAACAAATTCACCACTACTTAAATTAGTTACTCCAACACAAAGTCTTTTATGTTTTTCATTTAAATAATTAAAATCAATTAATTTATTAAGTGTATCTTTTAATGGACTTATATCATAATATGATAATTCTTCAACTTTATAATTGGCAAATGGTAAATGTATTATATTATTTTTTTTATAAAAATTTTCTTGTCCTAAAAAAATAGCTTGTTGAGCACTTAAATAATTTTTAAATTTTAAAAAATTACCATTAAAAAAACTATCAATTGAATGTTTTGTTGTTATCATATTCCAAAAGTCTTCTAATTTTTCAATAACTTTACTGTCTTCATTTCCAGCAATTATTGCCGCATTTATAGCTCCAATAGAAATTCCTACTAACATATTTGGAAAATATTGTTTTTCATATAAAGCTTTAACACCACCTAATTGAAAAGAGCCTAATGCTCCTCCACCCTGTAAAACATAAATAATTTTTTTATTCATTTATTATCCTTTTAAAATTAATTTATTTTATTATAACAAATTAATTTTAATTATGCAACTTTTATTTAAATATTTAAAAAAATAAATTGACAAAGTTCTTTCATTAATGATATAATGCAGTATATTAGTTTAAAATAAAGGATATTATGATAACTCAAAAAAATTATTGGTTTAGTCCTATAACAAAAATAAAATATGAATTAAAATGGTGTAAAGAATGCAATTGCTTTACGATAATTTGTCCAGAAGAAAGTTGTATTGGAACTAGTTGTAATGGATCTGGTTGTGAAAAATGTAATAATGATTTCACTTATTTTTATAAAAATACAAAATTACATTTAAATAATTACTTAACAAAAGAAGAATTGATTATTTTAGAAAAAGCAGACAAAATTAAAGAATTAATTTCAAAATCTTCAAATGCTGGATTTAATGAAATAGATTTTAATTATTGTAAAATTTATAATAGTAAATATGATGAAGAGATTTTATTAAAAAAATTTTATTAGTTTTTTAAATTTTAAATAAAAGTTATTAAATATTAAAAATAAAGGAATAAAAAATGCAATATCATTTATCAGTTCATTTAAAAGAAGCACATACATCAACATATAACTTTGATAATCTTAATGAAATAACCAATGAAACAAATTTTATTGATTTTTTAATTAAAATATTAATATCAGGACAAGCTATGTTATTTAATGGTGATGGATCTATCTGCTTTTTATCTGCATCAAAAATTAATGAAAATAATAAAAAATGTCTAAAAATAATTATTCAAAAAAATGGGTTTGAACTAATGAATAGTGATTTATTTTTTAATATGAAATCACATGAAAATTTTAAATCAGAAGAAATTACTAAATATGGTAACATTTTACTTATTTATTGTTTAAATAATGAAAAAATAAAAAATATTTAATTAAATCATATTTGACATTTTATATAAAATATGATTTAATTAAAAAAAATATTAAAAGGATTTATTATGAATAAAAAATTATTTTTATTATCTTTTTTATCATTTAGTGTTTTTGCAAATTGGGATACAACTAATTTATTGGGAAGATGTAATAATGGCAAAGAAGAAGTCTTTTATCAAGATCAATCAAATCAAGGTAATATCTCAGAATGGATAGCAGTTGATAATTTATCTTGTGTTTCAGATTCACAATTACAAGCAAATTGTAATAACAATAAAGTTGTAGTTAATTATAATAACAATAAATATAATGTAAATGCACCATGTCAATCAATAACAACTCAACAGTATCCACAAGCAGTTATTGTTGATGGAGGAAATTTTAATCCTTTTATGTTTGGACTTGAATATGCTGGTGCTAGTGCCATAGCTAATGGAATGCAAAAATAAGAGGACATCCTCTTATTTTTATAAATAACCTAAATTATATTCACCAGTCTCTTCTATATAACCATCTACCATTTTTATATCCTCAATCATTCTCTTTCTATAGATTCTTCCATCTTCTGCAACTACTGTAGTTTTTTGAATAGAAACAATACAATGAACTGTTTTAGCAATTAATTTTGGATTTGGTTTTTTTCCTGACATTTCTATATATTGTTCAAGTTTTTTTAAACCACCCTGGATGTCATCAGCATGAATTGTTGTTAATCCACCACTATGTCCTGAATTCCATGCACTCAATAGTACAGCAGCAGCATCACCATCTCTAATTTCACCAACTACAACTCTATCTGGTGTTCTTCTCATAGCTGATCTTAATAACATTTCAGCGGTAATTCCAATTCCATTCTTTCTTTCTTTTATTGTAACAGGTGGTACTAACATACATACTTTATCAACAATATTTGCCTGTAATTCTCTAATATCTTCTATTATAATCATTCTACATTCAGGATCAATCTCTGCAACTGCATTTAATAAACCATTGCAAAAAGTTGTTTTACCAGAAGCTGTTCCACCAACAACTAAAATATTTTTTCTACTTTTTATCATATCTTTTAGTGAAAGCATTTGAGAATTTGTTAAAGAACCATCTAAAACATATTCTTCTAATGGGAAAACTTTTTTGGGTTTTGTTCTAATATTTAAAGATGTTCCAAAATCAATAGGACTTAAGCAGCCTGAAAATCTATGCCCTAAAATAGGTATTTCAACTTCTAAAATAGGATTTAATTCATGAACTTGAGTATCATAGTAGTTAGCTAAAACTTTCATGGCTTTTGTTGGGTCTACTTCAATATATTTAATATTCTCATCTAGGGTTGTTTTACTATAACCAATAGGTTTAATTTTACCTAATAATTCTTTACCATTTTCACCAACCAAACCATATCCCCAAATTAATCCATCAGAATTAATTGCAATTTCATTAATAACATCACCCTCAAGATGTTCAAAAACAAAATCTAATTGTTCTATTATTAATCTAAGTCTTGTTTTTGTTTCATTAGTTAAACTATTAAATTCATCTTTTGTCATATATTTTAAACATATATTTGATTCTGGTAATAGTTCACCATTAGCATCTTTGTTCCAATTATTATTTAACATTTCTTCTCCTTATTTATTTTTATAATATTTTTCTAAATCATATACACTTAATTTTGATAAATCAGCCCACTTAGGATTTTTTGGTAATTTTTTTAATGTTAATTGTGGCTGTTCACCTGTTGTTGTCAAATTATGATTTTCAGGTATATTATCAATTTCTTTTGATAAATCTTTTGTTAATTTATCTTGATTATTTTTCAAATATTTTATATTTTTATTGACTTTTGTTAATTCTTTATTTTTTGCCAATATTTTATCATTATTAACACCTCCTAAATTATTAGAAATCAATTCATTTAATTCAGATGTAATACTATCTTTATTTTGATTAGCATCATTTATACTAGATGATGTTTTCATTATTTTATTTTGTAAATTATCAATAATTTTATTTTGTTTTTTATTTTGTTTTTCAAATATTTTATCTGTTTTTGTTTTTGTTTTTGGATCATCAAAAGTTTTCATTATTTTATCATAAACATGACTCAAGCCAGTATTTTTTAAATTAAATTGGTGTCCTCCATGACTAACCAATGAATGTTGTGCTATACTACCAATAGTTTTAGCAAAAGGATTAAAAACGCCTTTTGCACCGCCACTTGCAGCATTGGTTAATCCTTTTGCTAGTGATTGTCTTATACCATTACCTGATGAAATTGATTTTGCAAAACCACTTACACCACCTTTTGCAACACCACTTGCAATTCCTTTTGCTATATTTGCCCCACCACTTAACATTTTTCCAGCTCCACCACCCATACTTCCTGCTGATGATAATAAAGCACTTGAATGTCCTGGAGTAATACTAGGACTTCCACCAGAAATTCCAGCAACAATATCTGGACCAACTTTTACTAATGCCGAAAAAACAATAAAAGAGAGAATACAAAGAAATATTCCAGTAAGTCCAACTGTTCCATTAGCTGAATTTGAAAATTCATGTAATGTTGTATTTACGATATTTAATCCAGTAATAAACATAAAAAGAGTTCCAATATAATCAATTGCAGTATATACTAAGTACTGTAATGAAGTTGAAGCATATTTTTTGGTTAATTCACTACCATATCCAGCTAATCCTAATAAACTTACACTAGTTCCAATAGCCCATTCTATAGATTTTAGAAATAAGCTTAAACTAATTTTCATTGCAATAACATACATAATAATTGTACATGGCAACATTAATATCAAAAAAAACAACTTATACATAGCAGCACCAGCACCAGTACCTAAATCTGTCTTCATTAATTCATTCCAAATACCCTGTAAAACAAAATCAGTAGATTTTAATGGTGCTGTTACAGCGTCTAAGACATTGGCAGTTTGCCCATCTTTAAACCAATCTTGTAATTGAGGATTTCCTCCTAAATTTAACGATGTGGCATTAAACATATTATTCACACATTCAGAAATAATATCTAATATAATAAAATTTTGTAATAAAGTATAAACTAATGTTCCAAAAAAAGCACGAACTATAAACATTGAAACTATTCCGTTATAATTTTGTTCTATAAATTGTTTAGAAAAAGTGTAAACAGAATCTATAATAAATAAAACAATAAAAAGATTTAAAACAATATTACCTTTTGTTGTTAAAACAGGAGATATTGCATTTTTTACTGTTATTGTTGCTTTATCCATAATACTAGCAATTAATGTACCATAATTAAATGTTTGAGCATATATATCTGTTGTGGAAGAAGCCACTTTACCATCTGTAACTGCATTAGCTGTTGGTGCTGTAATGTCTGAAATATTAGTTGGAATATTTTGCTCTGCAAAAGATGTTTTTATAATAAAAACAAATAAAAAAATAAAAATTAATTTAAAGCATTTCATAATTTAAATATTCCTATTAATATTGTCCACTCATAGATGCTAATGTAGAGCCTCCTAATGATTTTCCAGTAGCTTTACCAACTGCTGCTGAAGCAGTTTTCCCCATACTTAATCCTTTTTGTGCTCCAGCTCCTGCACCAGCCAATGCCCCTTTTAATCCTCCACCACCCATAGCGCCAGTTACAGCACCTAATGCACCACCACCAGCCATAGCACCAGCAGCACCCATTAATGCCGCTGGACCTGCTAATGCAGCACCAATTTGAGTAACTGATTGCAATACTGCAGAAGCATCTGCATAGGTTACTTTTGGTGAACCTGATGCAATCCCAGCACCAATTTTTGTTGCTACTTTATATAATGTCATCCATATAATTAGTCCAAATAAAGCACTTATTAAAGATCCAAATCCTGCTGTTGCTGGTGTTCCATTTAATAATGAATCTCCAATATTAGAAACCAAAGACAAAATAGCTAAATCTATGGCACAAGTTACAATATATTTTAATGCAGTTTCAAAATAACTATCTGTGGCTTTTGAGCCTTTTAATCCAATAAAAAATATAACTACAGCTAAACCAATTGTAATTTCCATTAATTTCATAACATATGTAAAACAAATTTGTGCTACAATAAACCACCCAAGCCAAATAATAATTGTCGCTAAAATCATTAAGAACATTTGTCCCAAAAAATTTATTGCATTCATTATTCCCATAGTTGAGACTAAAGCAGGATATGCAGCATCAAAATATGCTATCCCAAATTTAGCCCAAGGACTACAAATTTCTGTTAACATTGCTTTTGCCGTTGCCAATGGATCATTTAAATTAATAGCAGAACTAGAACCAAACATATTTTTAACAACTTCAACAGGAATTGAAAAATAAAACCCACCTGAAATAAATGTATAAAACATTGCACCAAAAAAAGCTCTGGTAATAAATGAAGAAACTACATTTTGATAATTTCCTTCTATATAAGCTTTAGCAAAAGTATAACAAGCCTCCAATATAAAAAGAACTTTAAAAATAATTAATATTATTGATTTATTTTTTTCCATTAATGGAGCCATTTCTTTTTGTACTAAAGAAATGGGGCTAGTTAAAACTTCTGGGATTTTTTCTTGAAGAAATGATGCAGTAACAGTGGTTTTTACTACATCTTGAACTTTCCAATCGCTTTCTGCAAAAGTTATTTTGGAGAAGAATAAAAAAAATATAATAATTATAAAATTCCATTTTTTCATATAAAATTACCTTATTGTAATGAACGTGGATCACCAGTTATAGCATAATCCATTCTTTTTTTTGCTATTTGAGATTTAATTTCTTGTTCTTGTTTATCATTAGCTTGTTGTGCTGCCATCATTTGTGTAGTCTGATTTAAAGAACTTAAAGTTTTTGTTGTTGCTCCTTGAAGAGCATTAGATAAAGCACTTGGATCTAATGTTCCTGATGAAATTGCACTTGATAATTTTCCTAGGAAATCTTTAATTTCAGAACCATTACTAAATTGACTTTTTGCAAAATCAAGAGTGTTTGATACTTGATCACACCAAGATGCTGCCATTGATTTTTTATAGTCTTCTAGTTGAGCTACTGTATAATCAGAACAACCAGTACATAATTTATGAATGTCAGTATTATTTATATTTTTCATTGAATCAATTAAACTTGTATTTTTAGACATTTGACTATTCATATCATTAGCTGATTTTAATAAATCACCATAATATTGAAAAGTATTCATTGAATTAGCAACATCCTTATTCATTACATTTAAATCTGTTGTAATTATTCCTGATGGAGTTGGTACAGCATATATAGCATGTGAAATACATAAAGATGCTAGTATAAAAATTTTTTTCATTAATTTCTCCTTAAAATGAACACATGTTTGCAAACACAAACTTATTTATTTGTAATAATTGTATATTTGTATCTTTACAAGGATTTTGTAATCCAAAAGATATATTATTATTTAGAGTTGATTGAAAAGGAAGCCATCTAGCATTAATATCAGCAAAAGAATAAGCACATAAATTATCAGTTGGAGAAAATGGACTATTTGCAAGAGCCACACCAGTTGTTTGAACAGTAGTCCATAAACCTTGACATAATGATACTGTTGCTGTTGTTATAGGTGTTCCTGATGAATTAGGTTCACCAAAACAACTTGGCATTTGTCCTACTTGTTTACATGAACTTAAATATGACTGCATTGCTGAATAATATGATGTTAACATTGAGCAACCACCAGCAAATACATTTGCTATGCAAAATAGTAAAATTAAAGTAATTTTCATTATATTCCTTAACAATATTTTAAATTATATTATCATATAACTTCTAAATAATAAAATTTAGATTAAAATAAAAAAATGGATAAATCCATTTTTTTATTTTATTTGTAATAGATTAATTTATAAGGAGAATCTAAAACAACATCTTGTGTTAATAATATATTCATTCTATAGCCATTTCTTATTGTTAATGTTGGTGCAATATTTATAGATTTTTGTAAAATAGTTGATGCTGCTTGTCCCATCATTTGACCTGTATTAGCTGATAATTGTTGGTTAAATCCAGATCCATTTTGACTATTTGAATTATTATTTTGACTATATCCTAATCCAGTTGTTAATACAGATAAAATAAATGTATTTCCAAATAAACTCCAATAATGATTATTAACTTGATCATTATATCCAGCAAAACCAGCTAAATCAGTTCCTGGTTGATTATTTAACATTACAATTGATCCATCTGGATAAATTAATTCATTCCAAGCAGCAAGTATTCTTTCTTGACCATATTGAATATTAGCACTATAAGCACCCAAAAGTTTTGAACCTTGTGGTATTAATAAATATCTTCCTGTTGCAGTATCATAAACATTTTCTGAAACTCTTGCTGAAATTGAACCAGGTAAATCAGAATTAATACCAGTTTGTAAAATAGCTGGAATATAATCACCTGCTCTAATTGTAAATTTATTTGTTAACATTTGTCTCTTTTGACTTAATTGTTGTTTATTATCATTAGTATTTGTACTTGATTCTGAAACATTTGAATTCAAAGGTTTTGATTCTTGTGTTGTTCCATCTTCATTATATGAAACAAAACCATTATTTGGCTTAATATCTTTAAAACTCAAACTAACTAATGGAGATGTTTTATCTACTTCTTGACTTTGTTGAGTTTGGACTGGTGGAGCGCCAGTGTTATTTGAGGTTTCAGAATTTATTGATACTGATGGACTACCTTTACCTAAATTATTCAAAACATTAGATTTGCCATTTGAATTACTTACAATAGGAGTATTTGCATTATTACCATTTGAATTTGATAAATTTTCATTTAAAGCTGGAACACTTGAATTACCTAATCTACCAACAGAAGCAATATTATCAATTGATACTCCTTTTTTTGATAATATTGGATTTCCATTTTCATCATAACCATAAATAGGTTGTCCATCTTTTGTATAACCAATAACTTTATTTAATGGAGTTGAAATAGGCTGACCATTTGCATCATAACCATAAATAGGCAACCCATCTTTTGTA
>JACCDG010870707.1_pt1 | contig 25002 bp, 22 predicted proteins | sample 7442471 | NCBI WGS metagenome assembly JACCDG01 (sample SAMN15323444, study PRJNA562643) | freshwater metagenome | isolation source: river surface water | place: USA:Blue River Watershed | collected 2017-08-17 | reverse complement strand
TATTCGAAGAAGTAAGTGGTTCTCTCCGCGTTGGGGGCGTTGACCACGTACATCTTTACAATGAGGTGGTTTGGGCCGAAAAACGGAAGGGAGCCGCGCCCATTCATCAGTCCGGGGCCATAGGGGTTCTGGATAGGAGGCACCCCAAAGCAGAGGTCCACCATAGACCGCCGTGTGCTCCTCAGTGTAGCATTGTACGTATTCCTGCTTGGAGAATCTTTCGGCTTGGTGCTGTTAAGGGTGCGCTCGTCCACAAACTCTACGATATTTTCGCATCCTCCAGTGCAGTGAACAATCTCCTTACCGTCTGCATTCACGCGCTTGTACACCTTATCCTTGTGGGGAAAATGGAGAAGAGTCACGCCCATCTGAATGCTTGCCAATAGGCGTTTCCATTCTAATTTGACGTTCTTTAGCACATCCTCAGACTCTGTGGTAAATACTTCACTCAGCGGCTGCATGGTGTTCATCGTGCATGGCTGCATGCTATACGGCAACCCCCTCGTCATAGGCGCTTCGTGCAACAGATCAAAGCTGTTTACCCAATGACCATTCTTGCTCGAAAGCAGGCCTCGACAAAGGTCCTTTAAAAGCCACTTGGTGCCGTCCAGCATTGCCATGATGTTAGTAACGAGCCGTGGATTATACATGTTCCCGACTACCAGCCAGTTGCTAATGTTCAGCGGACAGTGGATAGACTGCACGTCGCTTCGAAGATGTTCCACTCGAAACGCTTTGCATTGCGTGGCCACGACCTCGTCCAATGCGCACCCCTTTGAATGAGGTTGATGAGACCTGTTTTGGAGCACCTTTTCGCCATCAAACACCTTTCCTGTTGCGTGCACCACAGGTCTAAAGTGAACACTGTATCCAGTTGAGGACAAGGTGTCTCGCCTCACTACATCCCCTTGTGCAGGGTGTATTCCAGTATCGAGAAATCGCCAGCTCTCGCGGAACTTTACGTCAAACGGATCCTCTACCGTGTAGGTGGTGTAAATGAATTGGATGCGATGGCTATTATTTTTGAGCAAATTTGCGATCGACGCGTACAATGCCGAGCATCCGTATTTCGGCGCTTTTCCGTCAAGGTCGGAATAGTCTTTCTGGGCGTCGAAAATAATCACGCCGAATTTTCGGGAGCCGAGCTGATCCAACATGGCGCGCCAAAAAGTGTGAAAATGCAGGAATTTATCTCGCCCGAGATCGAGTGTTGCAGAGACGAAGTTCTCAAGCAAAATGCGCTGGCTGCAATCCAACGCGGCACAAGGAAGGACATGAACGAGACGTATCTAGCTTGCATGAATTACAATAAAAAGCTGAAGCTGCAAGAGATGCTAGAAATGCGCAAGGCAGAGTTTGTGCGCTGGAAGAGGTGGTTCGCGTCTAGCTCTTGATCTGTACTTGCATGCCATCTAAAAATAAAATAGCTCTCCCACACACCTTTGAATACCTCATCACATCGTCTATACTAAGCTCTCCGATCTCCGATTTGATCTGCAAATGTGACTCCATAATCGTGCACCGTAAGGATATTTTATGGGTCTTTGTCTCCCTCGTAAGCACAATGTGACCCCCCTCTTCCGGCTCCGGCACCGACGAGGATTCCATGAAAAAGTCCCATATGCCAAGGCCCGCTCTGTGCCATTTTATGCGACTGGAAAGCCAGTTGCCAGTTTTGGGAAACGTGGAGCGATTCAGTCCGTTACAGACATAGTTCAAATTATTCTCATTTAGGTCAAAACCAAATTCTTCTACGAGCGCCTTGTCTACTTCGGCCACCCTTCGAGCCGCGTCTATCCACGATTTCTCCATTCCGCGAGCTCGGTCAGTGCGTCCTCGTCAAACACCTTGTACTGCGCGGGATAGTTTATGCGGAACTCGCCGAGGAAATTCAGCGCGTCGTCAAAGGTCTCAAAGTGGGGTATCCGAAACGCGGGAAGTGTGTTGGTGCGCGACGGGCGCAGATACTTGATCTCAAACCAATCTTTGAATACCTCCACGTTGGGACAGATCTTTGCTGTTTTAATCATATCGCTTAACATGTACAGAGTGTACGCGCTTTCCTTAGGCACCTTTACATTTCTCGTGGTGAGAGCCCTCGCCGCCGCAACCGTGGGGGTGACTGGAACTAACGCTCTTTCGAAACCGTCTTGGTTAAAAAGGAGGACGTTTTGGACAGGGAGGCTTTTGAACTTATTGACGTTACCGAGGGCCGATTTCGGCGCTGTGTTGTACAATTTCCCGTAGGCCCTTTGGACAAGTACACGCTCTCTAGGGAGGTACTTCATAAAGTACCCCATGAACCAAAGGCCCTCGACAAAAAACACTACCTTGTGCAATACCTCGACCCCACCGGAGCACGGCGCGAACCGACTATCCGCTCCAAGGAACGCGCGGTCATCCTCTAGATTGCCGTGTACATTAAAGTACGCATGTTGCCGCTTTTCCTCCCAGACCAAAAATTCGTCCATTTTGTGGCGTCCTCTTCACAAATATTCGAACTTTAAATGAGTAGTGAGCGCGCCTTTGTAGTCAAGCGGGACGGAAAGCACGAGGTTTTCGACTTTGAAAAGATCTCCTCTCGGATGGCCAAGATAGCCTCGAAATACAACCTCCCTACAGTAGATTACCAGCTGGTGGTCCAAAAGGTGATCCCCGACATGCGGTCGGGCATTACCACATCTGAACTAGATGATAGCGCTGCCATGCATGCCATGAACATGGGAACGGATGATCCAGCATATGAGGATTTTGGGCGCCATATTTACGTGTCCAACATGCACAAGAAGACTCCGTCCAGCTTCAGCGAAGCGACGAAACTACTTGCCGAATCGGGTGTGTTAGACCCCATGTATCTAGCCATCGTAACTAAACACGCGCGGGAGCTTGACGCCATGATCTGCCATGAAAACGACCATTGCTACAGCATCGTCGGGTACAAAACCCTCGAGAAGGGGTATCTCCTCAAGGTCGGGGGTACTATCGTGGAACGCCCACAGTACATGCTCATGCGAATCGCCGCCTTTATCGGAGAAGGCGACCTCGAGTTTACTGAAGCCATCTATAAGCAGCTCACTGAGAGAAAGTACACCCACGCGACACCGACTTGCTTCAATGCCGGAGTGAACAGAAACGGAAACCTAAGCTCTTGCTTTTTGGCCACCATGAAGGAAGACTCGTTAGAGGGCATCCTTGATACGTTCAAGCAGTGCGGGCTCATCTCCAAGTCAGCTGGCGGAATAGGCCTTAGTATCAGCAACATTCGAGCTCGAGGTACCCCCATAAAAAGCACCCAAGGGAAGTCTAATGGAATCGTGCCCATGCTCGAAACGTTCGATAAGCTCATGCAGTACGTGGACCAAGGGGGTGGAAAGCGCAAGGGCAGTCTCTCCCCCTACTTGGAGATTTGGCATAGAGACCTTATGGAGTACCTCCGAATGCCCCGTCACGATGGTGGTGTAGATAACGAGATACGATCCCACAGTCTTTATCCTGCGTTGTGGATCCCAGACCTCTTTATGAAGCGTTTACTCGCAGACGGGAGCTGGACCCTTTTCTGCCCCACCGACGCACCTTTGCTTATAGAGACGTGGGGGGAGGAATTCGAGAATGCATATCTAGAATACGAGAGTACCGTGCCTAAAGAGCGTACGGTTGTTGTAAAGGCTCTCGAGATCGCACAAGCATGCGCCGAGACGAGTTTCCAGTCCGGAATGCCCTATATGATGTTCAAGGATGCCGCAAATAGAACGTCAAATCAGCAGCACTTGGGAACGATCAGGAGCAGCAATCTCTGTACCGAAATCATCCAGTACTCCAGCGCGGACGAAATTGCTTGCTGCAACCTGGCATCGATTGCCCTCCAGCGCTTTTGCAAGCCAGATGGGTACGACTTTGAAGATCTGGGGAAAACCGTACGTCTTGTCGTACGTGCGCTGGACCGGGTCATCGACGTGACTTCATACCCATGCATAGAGGCCGAAAACAGCAATCTTCGACATCGACCGATAGGACTTGGTGTGCAAGGATTGGCGGATGTCTTCATGATCATGCGCATGCCATTTGATTCACCAGAGGCAACGCAGATGAACAAGCAGATCTTTGCTTGTATTTACTGGCACGCATTGTCCATGTCTGTCGATTTGGCAGAGAAGCTGGGACCCTTCTCAACGTTTGAAGGGTCGCCCACCTCCAAGGGGCTGTTCCAGTTCGACCTCTGGAAAGAATCTGCCCCTGAGGGGTACGATTGGGAGACCCTGCGGGAAAGAATGAAGAAACACGGCGTCCGAAACTCACTCCTTACCACTATCATGCCTACAGTATCGACATCTGTCTTTCTCGGGTCAACAGAGATGGTAGAGCCCATTCACTCTAATTTTCTTGTTCGCCAAGCGTTGGCAGGTGATTTCGTCATGATCAACAGATACCTCGTGGAGGACCTCAAAAAGCTCGGGTTGTGGAACTCTGACATGAAGTTCGACATCATTCGTAACGACGGCTCCGTCCAGAACATTGACCGCATCCCAAAGGACATCAAAAAGCTGTACAAGACCATCTGGGAGATCTCGCAGCACGTTATTCTCGAATATGCAAGGGACCGCGCGCCCTTTATCTGCCAGTCACAGTCCACCAACCTGTACCTGAAAAACGCCACGGCGCCCAAGTACATTGCGCTCCTCAAAAAGGCGTGGGAGCTGGGTCTCATCACAGGCATGTACTATCTGCGCACAAACTCTGCGAGCCAGACCATCAAGTTTTCGGTCACCAACGAGACGCGAAAACGCGCTCGCGCCAATGAAGACTCTGAACTGGACGGTAACCGAGATTCGGAGGACGGAGGCGACGCAAAACGGACTCGCATTGGTGAAGCGGACGGGCCCGTTTGCTCGGCGAAGAATAAAGAGGACTGCGTTTCGTGTTCATCGTAGCAGCTTTAGGTTTAATCACAAATAAGAATGCTTCTTCTCGCGCTCCTGTTTTCGGCAGTCCACGCGAGACTCATTGCATACCCCTCCGCCTCGACGTTCAACGGGATCTTCGACGCGGGATCCGTGTGTGCAATTGACATCGGCGTCCCCTGCGACGCAAAGCTGCCCTGGCTCTACACACACCCACTGCCCTCGAATTGGAGCGACCTCTCTATCGCCAATTTAGCGGGGTCTCGACTCGCTTCTTCACCCTCCCAGTTGTACCAGACTCGAAACTTCTCCTCCGTATATACAGGCTCGGTATGGTACGGGGAGCGATATTCATGCTCTGGATGGTCAAGTCGATCGCGATGCGGAGGAGGTCAGATCACACACCCCTCCCTTGGGAGGGACAGCGTCGCGTGCACAGAGTACTACAAGGTGCTGTGTCTCTGTCTGACCACGATGACTTTGGGGCCTACCAAGTCCCCCACAATAGCACCGACCACCTGGTACCCAACTTCTCAACCATCCAGATCCCCCACTCAATCCCCCACAACCAGCAAACCTACCGCAACCCCCTCCGAATCGCCGACAAAGAAACCCACAACGCGAAGTCCCTCCAGATCCCCCGTGCGCGCACCTACCAGATCTCCTACTGTTAACGGATTTATCGCCCCTAGCGCTTCCCCCTCCGCCGCGGCTCCTACAAACTCCCCTTCCAATTCCCCCTCCTTCGCCTCCCCATCAGTCGCCCCCGTGCCCAGAACAACCTTTACCCCCACACTCAGCCCGTTCACCGCCACAAAACAGCCCTCCAACAACCCCACCAATTGGCGGACCCACTTCTCGCTCGAAGTCGAGGAGCTTGGGATCAACCAAATCGAGGTGGCCCAAGTGTCCATTTTCCCGCTCTCCAATCCCACAGTCATGTACGATTTCTCCCAGCTCTACCCCACTGCCGAGATGTCGAGCGAGTTAGGATCCCAGTTCGGCCCCGCGAGGGCTGTGGGATCGGATACTGGCGGCAACGCGGCCAACGGAGAGGTTGCCATTACAAACTCCATTGTGGAGAGGCCTTGGTTTCGCGTTCAGGTATTTGAAAGCACGATATTCCGGATCATCATCTATGCGAGGACGGATTGCTGCACAACGACCTTGAGAGATCGCAATGTCAAGGCCAGGTTACGAACGGTTCCAGTGACGGACACGACTCTAAACTCCTCCATCCTCTGGACCATGGACATCCGAGTCCTCTTCACCGGACAGGGTGTGTCGTACTTCCCCAGCAAGCAGTACCCCACTCTGAACCTTTACCTCTCCATCGAGAAGGACAATTCCCTGTCCCGCTCCGTCCACTTTATGGAGGTGAGAGTGTTCCACAAATCCCACCCAACTCTCAACATTATTGCAAACTCACCTCTCGTAAACCAAGACTCGACGGTCAATGCAGCGTCGAATGCGGTGGACGGGAACTTAGGAACGTACTCCGAAACCGTCACCAACGCGTCCCCTCACTGGTGGAATATGTTCATCGGTGCGATTGCGCTGGAGGATATCGAGGCAATCCACGTCTATTTCAGGACTACCGGAAGCCTTATGCTGGACAACCTTGTGCGACTTCGCGTATGCAACGTGGGTGGGTGCGTCCCCGACCCTCTGAGTACATCCGGTGTAGTATTTGAGCATCGAATGACCACAACATCCACTCTGAGTACAGAGCCTTTCATATACATCCCCGTCGGCGTAGAGCAAAGGCGCTGGGGCCAGATCCAAAAGTTCGTTGGCGCGAGCTCGGGGGGCAATTTCGGAAGCTCCGTGGCGGTGAACGAGGACGAATCCTTGATGGTAGTGGGCGCACGGTTCCACTCCACCTCGGGAGGGTTCTACGTCTACAACAAACTGAACAGGACTCATTGGAAGTACTGGCAGGGGCCCATCGTGGGATCCGGCGCGCGATACCCTTCGAACCAGGGATATTCTATCGCCATTTCGAACAAAACCGTTGTAGTTGGCAGCCCCGACGACGACTATTTTGTCGGAAAGGTATGGGTGTTTAACTGCGAGACGTCGCCTTGTGTGGAAGAAACGGTTCTCCTGGGAAGCGATGGTATAGGACCTACTGGGTATACCCGTCAAGGAGGTAGTATTGCTATTTATGCAGATACCGTCATCGTGGGTATTAGTAATGCTAATTCTAACGCTGGGGTTGTAATTGTGTTCGTAAAAAGCTCTGGAGTATGGGCGCAGCAGGGAGGGGCTCTTGGCGTGTCTGGAAGCGTTGGTCTGGGGATGTCAGTGTCGATTTGGGGAGACACTCTTTTCGCTGCGGGGCGGAATTTATGCGGCGTGTTCACTAGAAATTCGGGCGTGTGGACTCAACAGGGCCCCTCTTTGACACCAAGTGGGGTCATTGGGTCGAACTCCCTGTTTGGCATCTCCACCTCTTTACAGAACGACCGGGCGGTCGTGGGGGCTTCGAACGACAATGGGGTCGGGGCGGTTTATGTGTTTGACCGAAGCGGATCTACCTGGTCACAAACAGCTCGACTGACGGGCTCCAATCCTCGGTACATTCAGCAGTTGGGGGCATCAGTGTCTCTCTGGGGCGAATTTATCGCAGTCGGCGCGCCGGAGACGGGGGTGTTCAACTCAGTGGGGAAGATCATTATTTTCAGGCTCATGGCGGGGTCTTGGAGGGAGGTGAGGCGGATCGCGATCGATACGGCAGACACAAACGTGCTTCACGGGTTTAGCGTGTCCTTGCGGACGCTCGGACTTGTTTCAGGAGATCCGTTTTCGAGCGCAAATGGTGTAGTGAGGGTGTATACCATCGACCCCTAGTTCTTAATTATAACGACGTAGACTCACAAATGCTCGCTCTGTTGCCGCTGTTTTTTCTCGCCAGCGCGGAAATTCTCCTGTACCCGTCCCCGACGCTGGTCAGGGGCAATTTCAGTCTAGGAAGTGTGTGTACAAAGACCCCTCTGTATGTCGCATGCAGCTCCAAACACCCGTGGTTGTTCACAACTAATATCGATTCGTCTCACGTGATTGTGAACAACAAGAGCGATAGAATCGCGTCGTCTTTACAAGAACTGTACTTAACATTAAACTTTTCGTCTGTTTATAACGGGCACGTGTGGTTCGGAGAAAGGTATTCGTGCTCAAATTGGACAGACTCGGACTTCTGCGGCGGGGGGCAGACCCTTCATCCAGCGGAAGGGCGGGACAGCTCGGACTGCAGCGAAACGAGGGCCGTGTTGTGCCTTTGCATGTCGCCTTTCTTCGGCGGAAGCATAACCCCCTCCAAAACCCCGAGTTTAGCAGGCCCGTCCCGATCTCCTAGCAATGGTCCCATTATCTCAACCCCTTCCAATGTGCCTACCAAGAACCCGCGCGTCCATCCTTCGAACTCCCCGATTGTAAACCCAACTCAATCCCCAACTATGGTTGGGCAGACGTTAGAACCAACTCTTTCCCCCTCAAGCTCAACCCCCACATCAACCCCATCTCTCGCTCCGACCTCCAAACCGTCAGTATCCCCCTCCAAATCACCCACTCAGTCGCCGACTACATCCAGACCAACTGCAACGCCTACCGACTCTCCTGGATTTTCCCTACCCTCCGCATCTCCTACGAAAAAACCGACATTCATTCCAAGCAGAAGCCCGAGTACTGCCCCATTCACAGCAACCCCTTCTTTAACGCCTACTTGGAAACCCAGTTTATCTCCGGTGACAACACCACCCTCTTCCCCCCCGAACACCGCCAGACCCTCGGTTTCACCCACGAAACGTCCCACGGACCCAACTTCCAGCCCAGTCGTGGTTCCCACGGCCTTCCCTAGCGAAGTTCCTTCTGCAACCCCCACCTTCTCAACCCCTACAAATTCACCGTCTACAGGGCCAACCACCTCGAACCCTAGCAGGAACCCTTCCACGTCCAGACCTTCCGTATCGCCCACCGTCCTCGGCTATAAATACCCTTCTGTTTCGCCAACCAGACGACCTACCGTTCCTTCTACAAGCATTCCAACCAAAAACCCCACTTCCAATGAGATATACGTGTCGTTAGTAAGACGAAGCCTCACCTTAGGATATATAAACATGGCAGAAGTCCAAATTTTCATGAACAGCAACCCGCTCACCGCGCTTTCCCCGCCCACTCTTATGCCAACTGCGGCCCAATCAAGCTCTTATAGCGGAGGAGTTGGACCGACTATACCAGCAACACCAGCAACAGTCGCTGTCGATGGGGTAACAGCTGGTACATACAACACAGGGGCTCCAACGAGTCAGCTTTCGTTTACAAACTATGTCGTGGAGAGGTCTTGGTGGAGAGTGAGGGTTCCTGGCAATTTTTACAAGGCGGAGGATATTTACCGAATAGCCTTGTGGACCAGAACGGACCCCTGCTGCAATCTGGAATTGTTCTCCCCGTCGCAGAATATCTTCGCGGAGGTACGAACGACGGCAGTCACGGATCCATCAGATCTGTCTACCGTTCAATGGTCTAAGGAACTGTTCAACACGGCGGCGGGACTCCCTGTATACTATTACCCAAACTCGCAATATGCCACACCAGATATATACCTCTCCCTCGAACGAACTTATTCGCCTACGACCACCAGCATTCAAATCGTCGAGATGAAAGTGTACACGAAATCCAACCCTGACGTAAACGCCATTGCGGGGTACAATTTCTTGGGGCAGGAAACGACCCTCTCGCCTTCGTATCCCGGGACGGCCGCTGTGGACGGAAATACTGCGACGTTTAGTCACACAAACGGAGCCGGGGGCAACCCTTATTTGATCATCTACTTGGGGTCGATGTACTACGGGGACATCGACCGCATCGAATTCGTGAACAGAGTGGGTGGTGAATCCATGGTGGGCGCCTTTCTGCGCATCCGAGCTAGCACGGTGATAGGCTATAACCCTGATGTAACAAACACATCAAATGTACTTTGGCAGGTCCAGTTAAACACCCGCTCCAGCACAGTCGATTTCGGATTCACGTACCGTCCGATAGACGTGGAAAATACCAGATGGACATCCCAGACCAAGCTTATAGGGCCCGGAACGTCGTCGTTCTCCCTTTTCGGCTATTCCGTCGCCATGAACCAAAATGAAACCGTTATGGTAGTGAGTGGACCTGGGTATAACTCGGACCAGGGTGCGATTTGGGTGTACAGAAGAACGGGTATTTTGTGGAACCTCGAGTCAGGGCCTTTCCAGGCGACGGGCCTTTCGGGAGCTCCCCGACTAGGCAATAGCGTGGACATCTGGGATTCGACTATCGTGGCAGGAGCCCCTTTTCTAAATAGTGCGTTTGGAATGACCATTGTGTACGAATGGGACGGGGTGTCTACGTGGTACCAAAAACAGAACCTCGTAGGATCAGGTTCGGTTGGATCTACTATATACCAAGGACACGTCGTCTCCGTTTCCGGGGACACGATCGCAGTGTCCGGGTACAATGATAACTTTGGGGTGGGCGCAGTATGGATTTTTGTCCGCAACGCAACGGGTCTTTATACACAGCAAGGAACCAAGTTGGTTGGTTCAGGGGCGGTAGGCGCCTCGAATCAGGGAATGGGCCTGAGCCTTTGGGGGAATACGGTGGCGATCGGTGGGTACGGGGACAACTCCTTCGCAGGAGCCGTATGGATATTCGTACGAAGCGGGACGACGTGGTCCCAGCAGGGCAGCAAATTGACCCCCACCGGGTCGATAGGCACCGCACAGTTCGGGGCAAGCGTTTCGCTACAGCGAGACACACTCGCCGTCGGGGCTATTAACGAAAACGAAGGGTTCGTCGGGGCTGTATATGTATTCACAAGAAGCGGTTCTACTTGGACGCAACAAACTCGTCTCGTCGGAAGTAACCCTCTAGACAGCCAAGCCCAAGGGGTTAGCGTCTATCTATGGAACGACTACCTTGCGGTTGGAACCAGAGAACTTTCCACTCCAGGGTCCACGTATATTTACCGTCTCTCTAGCGGATCGTGGCGCGAAGTCCGGCACTTTACCGGAACTGGGAGTGTGGGTAATTCAAGACAAGGCACCGCTGTGTGCTTAAGGAACCTTACGATAACGGTGGGAGGGTACGCGGATGATACAAGCAAAGGCGCGGTGTGGGTTGTGTATCGAGATTCGACACCTCCTCCGACGTTCTCGCCCACTCAGTTGCCTTCTTTAAGCCCTACTCTACCTACCAGGGAACCAACTAGATCCCCGTCGAGAAGCCCAACCCCACCCACTACAACCAATAAACCATCGGCAGCGCCTACATCCAAAATCCTTGTACTGTCCGCGGAAAATACAGTCAGCGCCAACAAGCCCATCGAAATCGCCGAATATCAAATCTTCACCATGTCTAATCCAAACACGGCCGTGGCAAGCCCCACCCTCACCCCAACTGTATTACAATCCAGCGATTTCTCCCCCACCCAGTACAAGGCGAATAAGGCCGTGGACGGGAATACTAATGGTGTGGCCGCGTCGGATCAGGTTTCAATCACAGGGGAGGTTGTGGAAATGGCGTGGTGGAGCGTACAGTCTCCCGAAACAAGAATATTCAAGATTCTTCTCTGGGCGCGGACAGATGTATGTTGCCAAACCAATTTGCGCGACCGAAACACACGTCTTAGAGCACGAAGTGCCGCCATTACAACTCCCAGCTCCACGACAACAGTTCTGTGGGACAAGCAGATCTACGTTCTGTACAACGCGGTCGGCATTCCGTTCTATCCCAGCTTTGATTACGCGACTCCAGATTTGTATCTCAGCATCGAACGCACGGCTTCTCCAACGGCCACTTCCCTAGATCTCATCGAAGTCGAGGTGTACCTGAAAACACAGCCGACGATCAACATCGCATCCAACTCGCCCTTCACCAATCAAGTGTCTACCAGCAGTCCCTCAACAAACGCGGTGGATGGAAATGCAGGCACCTTTTCGTCGACGACTAGCAGCACATCCGCTCAATGGTGGATAAAATACCTTGGTTCTCTCGCCTGGCAGGACATTGCAAGGATCCGGCTCACCTTTCGGTCCGCAGGCTCCTCCATGGTGGGGAGCTTTTTAAAACTCAGAACCAGCACCACCACAGGATATACACCTACGGTAACCGACGATTCGAACGCACTCTATAAATGGACGTTCGACACAGACACTTTGAGCAACTTGGCGCTCGATTACATCCCACTCGACCTCGAGTTTGGCCGCTGGACGACCCAATCCAAACTCGTTGCCAGCGGACTGGGCACCTCCTCCTTCTTCGGAGCCAGCCATGCCAAGAATCAGCACGATACGTACATGATCGTGGGCGCATATGGGTACAATTCGGGCGCAGGGGGTGTTTGGGTGTACAGAAGAAGCATGGCGTCTTGGCTCCTGCTACAAGGGCCGTTTACGGGAACTGGAAATACGGGACCCGCAGCTCAAGGGGGCAGCACGGCTGCGTGGGGAACTACGGTCGCTTTCGGGGGCTACGACGACAATGGATTTGCAGGACGCACGTGGGTGTTTGAATGTGACAGCTCGTCTTGCACACAACAAGCGTCCCTTCTCGGAACCGGCGTGGTGGGTATATCCTACCAAGGAGTGAGCGTGGCCTTGTACGGAGAAACGCTTGTGGTGGGAGGGCCTGCGGACGACAGCGGTATAGGCGCTACATGGGTATTTACCCGCAGCGGAACATCCTGGAGCCAGCAAGGCGGTAAACTAGTGGGTACATTAGCTTCAGGTACAGCTCAGCAAGGAGCCAAGGTCGCCATTTGGGGGGACACGCTCGTGACAGCGGGTTTTACGGACAACTCGGGGGTTGGCGCAGTGTGGGTATTTACCCGCAGCGGGACGACCTGGAGCCAACAGGGCAGCAAATTGACTCCCACTGGGGGCGTAGGTGCGATGCAGTTCGGCTCGTCAATATCCCTCTACGAAGATACTCTGGCGGTCGGAGCGCCGTTAGACAATGGCAGTATTGGATCAGTGTACCTTTTTACTCGTTCTGCAGGAGTGTGGACCCAACAAGCTCGTATCGTCGGTAGCAACCCAGTTGCGTTAAACAAGCAGGGGACAAGCGTGTCCTTATGGAACGGATTTCTCGCGGTCGGAGGGGATAGCGCTCAAGGCGTCACGTATACCCACAGACTCATGAGCGGGACGTGGCGAGAAGTGCGGAGAGTAAACGGAACAGGAAGGATAGGCACAATCTCACAGGGATTGAGCGTCTCTCTTCGGAACGTGACTCTTACGGTATCTGGACACACAGACGACAGCTCTAGAGGCGCTCTGTGGACGTTCGTTCGGGACAACTAGTTCACAAATGAACTCGGGAAAAAAACTCGGAAAGGGGACGTTTGCGACCGTATTTGAAAGCAAGGACAGTCCGCTCATTGCAGTGAAAAAGAACGAGAAGAGCGACAACTACATAGAGATCCTCGCGCTTCTCGCCATCGCTCCTCATCCGAACGTGATTCGAATGTTCCGCTTTGGAGTGGACGAACATAGGCGATACTGGATGGAGATGCCGCGGTACAGTATGGACCTCCACGATTTCATATACGGTTATTCTGGGCTTCTCGAGCTGCAAGAACTCTTTGACATGGCTGCGCAAATTGTGGCAGGACTGGCCCATGTGCACGACCAGGGATGGATCCATCGAGACGTTAAACCGGATAACATATTCGTCGACGACATGGCATGCGTAGTCCTCGCGGATTTTGGGTACGCAACAAGAGCGTCGAATAGGTGCATGACGATCCCAGTGTGCGCTCCTAGGTACAGAGCGCCAGAGCTGTCCACGAAAAAGTTCTACTCCAAGGAGATTGACGTATTTTCCATGGCAGTGACCATATTCGAGCTGTTTATGGGAAAGGAGATGTTCAAGAACGAGGCTGAAATTTTTACAAGGTGTCAGGTGACCGGATTCGTGCCTTCACCTCGGCACCTCAAATTCAGGGCGATTGTGGGAGACGCAAACACAGCCTTGTGGGAGAGGTGCCTTGGAGCCGCCGATCAGAGACCCAGCGTCCGCGAATTCGAGGCGTTCTTCACAAATAAGCTGTGACAACATGCTGAAGCGCCAGCGCATGGAGTTTGACGAGGAACTGTTGACGCCCGGTTACGTAGCCCACTTTCAGTTCGTTGCTGGTGTGCAACGAATGTCGGCGACTGCGGATAAAGACGAGACCACATTGTCTGTGCTTTCCGGACTTGATGAGGATAATCCGAGCGGCCTCGAAGGAAAGGTGGTTGCTGTCAGCACTATAAACTCCCTGTCTGGAGAGGTGGTGGTGTTCACTGTGGAGTACTATCCGAGGAGCGAGATAGACTTTGGCGTCTCCAAAGTCTGGGGGATGTCGGACGGGTATACCTTTCCCAGCAACCAAATGGAGGAGATGACTCGCTCCTACATATGCATACCACCTAAAGGACCCACCAAGAAGATCAAAATCAAGTCGCCTTCTGAGGTCACTAAACTGGCTCTTCTGAAAGTAGATAAGGAGGAGAAGGATATCCTAATCGGGAGCGATCCGTACACAGGCGAAGAACGCGTCGAGTTAAACGAGTACTACATGTATAATCTAGTGCTGAACCCAGAGGTCGCGGACGAGAATTTTGGAGGATACGATGATGGCGCGCCTTCATACAGCGATCATTCTGACGAAGAAGATGAGTAGCTTGTTTTCTTAATGTAACACAAATGCAGCCCAAGAAACGGATCCGCTTAGACACAGACACGAGCGAGCCTCTATGCAGGTTCGATCGCATGTTCGCTGCGCTTAGAGAGGCTCGCGCTGCAAGCCACAGCTACAAGTCGATCAAATCGCGGCTGGACGACGTAATAGCAAACTCAGGTGCAGTGAACGAGCTGGAAAGAGGACATCTTATTATGGACACACTAAGAGAGAATTTAGCCATTATCGATGAGCGGTGGAAAGACGTGCTGCCCGATTTTGATCGCAATCGAGACCAGCGCAAGTTCCACGACAAGATCATCGCGTCCGCGATAAAATTCGTCTACGGGAAGGCGTTCGGTGCCAACGAAATCGCCATCAAGAAGTACAACAAGATAAAAAGCATAAAGAATGCGATCGCGTTTACGGCACCCCGACGATTCGGCAAATCCTTAGCCCTAGGAATCATCATCGCTCTTTTTCTCGTGAGCATACCCGGGATGGAAATATGCGTCATCACCCAAAACCCGCGTTCGGCGGACAAGAAGACGGGTATTCTTGCCTTGATCAAGCAGATCTTGACGACATGCTTCGACATCACCAATTATGAGGCTTGCGAAAAGGAGCATCTCATCTTCAACCTACCAGACAAAAGGGCAGTTCATTCGTACAGTGCAGGTGTGGGAGACGGGTAAGTTTGCGTTTTTTTATCAGGTACGTTTATATACGAGAGGGTGAAGCGCCCCGCAAGGGGCTTCTACATAAAAGACGTCTCGTTGAGGTTGTACATTCCAAGATTGATTGTCACGTCGCCTTCGTTTCCAGGTCGACACCCTCTTGTCACACGACCAAGCGTTCGAGCGCCAAGTAGCGACGTAGTAACCGAGCTAACACGAAGTATATTGGCCATTATATCCGCAGCCGCTTGCGTAGGTTGGCCACTGTCTCGATCCATGAATTTGTTCATGTAGTCGGCAACTGCTTTGGAATCTGTGATCGCAGAATTCAACTTATTGTCCGTAAGCGGTGCTACAATTGTATAGTGGTTTTTTCGATTAGCATCCATAGTCCCATTAAACGCGTTAAGCATTGCGATGCGTTCATCGGCGCTTGCTGTTGCAGTAGTAGTGAATACCATAACATGGAACGCGATGGACCGAATGAGCTCGTAAAAAGCTCTCGACTTGATGAAGGATTGGAGCTTTCTGTGGGACACGACTCGGTGGAAATCCTCTGCTTTGGCAGTGCCCTTGAGAATAGGAGCCATCAATGTTCTCAAAGGGACCGGTTCGATGATCCGTCGTAAGGCGGTGACTTGCAACGACCCGTCGTTGGGGGCTTGGGTGTTTATTCGATCCTTCTTGGGCAAGCAAGCGATCAACGTGTCCCCGGTTCTCCACTCGTCGGGGGATACATTGACGATAGTCACATGCCCTCCTACCAACGCAACTGGATTTTCCGTATGAGAAAGCACACGTTGGTTGGGAATGCAGGTCTTTCCGGCTAACCCAATGATAACAATCTCGTCCATCAGATCGCCGATTCGGTAGTCGATTGGGTTTCCAGGACCAGGCGCAGTTCCCGGGGGCACGATACCTTGAAGGGACGATCTGACCACTGGGTTCCCGTATCCGCCGACCATGTTCTTCAGTTGAAAGAGGACCTCCCCAAACGCGACCATGTGGTCGTTGATGGAGGAGGATGGTTTGTACAGAGGGTCCGCCAAGGGTCCGCCGGACAAACCCTTCATTTCGAGCTCGATCTGTTGGGAGGCATATGTGCAGTTGATTACTTGCAATGACTGCGGCGCAAGCTGGCCGTTGGTAAGAGATGTGTTTCCGGTTCGTGACGCGATGCCGCTCATGGCTTTTTTGTGAAGAGAACGTTTTATTACATTACCCAGTCAATAAAGCTTGTACTTGTGTGTATGCACCCGCCTTACGAAAGCTGTGGATAGCTTTTGGAGGGGCATATCCCCTGCGGGGTCTTACCTCTCCTGTTGGCGAAAAGCAGTACCCAATCTTGTACAAGATGGCAGACTCCAGGAAATAGCTTTTTTTAGACGTATTGTTGCTAACTATCGGCTCTGTATATTCTCTGAACATGACCACATCTTCGCTCAAATTGATGCCATAGTCGCACGACACAGCTTCGAACCGCGGCATCATAAACCCGCGTCTAGTGAGCGTTCCTTGTACTATCGCAGTCTCTGTGTCGCCGAATTTGTACATCGTTGCCTCTAACCCGCTTTCCCAGTGCCCAGCAAGTCTGATCCAAAGGGTGGTGGGTACCGACATCTTGTCATCCCACACATTGTCCACAAAGCAAGGGCCGCTCGCTTGCACGACAATCACTCTGTCCCGCGTTTCCGTGGCCGGGTTGAAGGCATAGTCCAGTCTCGTTTGGGAGACCCCGGCCCAGCGCCATTCAGATGCCTCGTTCATCATCTCGCGATACCTTTCCAACATCAGCCTGTGGTATTCAACCTCCCTAGCAGGACCTGCTGCGATACGTAGAAAGGCGGGGTCTGCTTCAATCTCGTCCACTGCCGCCCGCATCTTAGATTGGAAGATATAATTGAGGTGAGCGAGAGTGAGCCCATTCACTGGATACGGGAAATTGCTCCACCTGGCGCCGTTCGAGGCGTCAATGTGGCGCGTAAAAACCAGGTGGCCTTCTGGTAATGTTGACGACCAGGACGTCGCGCCCTTTATTGGATCGACGTACGCACGCATACAAATCTGGTGAGTGCGCATGTGATTAGCAATCTCCCCTGCGCCTGGGTGGTCGCTGATAGAGAAGTCCATGCCAGATTGGGACACGGTGTTCCTTTGGTAGGGCGTGCCCCCATCGATCTTTCGGCGCTTCCGTTCAGCCAATAAATCAAAGGTCACCCCTGGGGCGCCGGCAAAATAAGCTGTGGATGGGAAAAGCAAGGGGTTGTTTCCGCCTTCGAGCGACATTTTTGTGGCGAGAATATGCACTTCGTTATTTTTAAGAAAATACTCATCCAATATCACCTCCGATAATTTCGACCGTTGGTGGCTTTGCCTTGATCATACTAAGTACCTCATCTCTAGATCTCTTGATCACTTCTCCTACATCCTCTGCTCGCGGGCGCTTGCGTGAAAAAGCCTCTTCGATGATTTGACTATTGTTCAGGAGAAGGGTAGGGATGTTTGTTGCAACTGTCTTCCTTTCCTCTGCAGCGACCTGTTTTGGCAGCATTTTTTTAAGGGTTTCAATCTCTGCACGAGCAATCTCTCCTTTCCTTTTCTCCTCTTGATAGTCGCCCATGAGAGAAGCTGTGATCATGAAATGTGCAGATGGACCTGCCACTCGAGTTTGAAGCTCTCTGCGCAGGTCTTGTTCAAACTCGTCGATCTGATCCGGCTTGAGGGTTTTTTGCGCGTATTCTGCCAAGCCCATGCGGTCTTCCGACCCTTTTATCACAAGACCATATTGAGTAACATTGGTGTTCATCGCATTGGCGGCCAATTTTACAAAGTCCCTTGCGTTATCGGCATTGATCCCGATTTCTTTCATTATCTTAAACACGGCTCTCGCCTCCTTGTCTTGGTCCTCTGTTGGTTCCACTGGGGGTAGCGCGGCTTTAACCTCTTCGGCTTTGGTTTCAGACATGGTTTTTGTGAAAACGTCGTTAAATCGTTGTAAACTGCAGTGCAGGTCCGTCATGCGATCTCCCCATAGTGTGATAAAAGCCCTGTCTACACCACCCACTTCCACAATAGACACCTCTATTGGTTTATATTCAGATATACGTAACCCATTTTTAAGCTTCCTTGCGATCGAACCGAACGACAAACCTCGGTATTTCTTGTTCATCACACCATCTCGTGCACGAGCCCCTTCGGGAGAGGATGCGTCTACAAAAAGATGCACAATCGCAGCGGTCTTATCTGGCGTGAGAAAAGCGTCCACCACCTTGCCTATAGACGGTCCTTTGTGTTCTATCCTCACACCAATCCCTATAGTTTTTTTAAGAATGGCATGTATCTCGTCGATGTCGACTTTCACAGTGCGTATCTCTTGGGGCTCTCTGAGGTCAGAATAGAGCAGCCCCTGGATGAAGAATGCGTTTGGCATCGTTTGTATTTCGTCGTTAAATTTTAGTAGGAGATGGAAGAAGTCTGCGTCCCGTGCTGCGCGTTTCTCGCACGCCAGGAGCTTCATATCCGTGATGCCCCTTGCTTCGCTCTTCTCGAAATCCGTTTATCGTTGGGTATTGGACACCACCTCTGATAAGGATGGGTGAAATCGCCAAATCCTGGCCCTCCAAACTGTGAACTGCAAGCCTGAAAAATTGGTACAGACGGTTGTAGAACCTATATCCTGGATAGTGTGGCGTAGTATTAGCCCCATTGTTACCAACGATAGGCAGAGTGCCAGCCGTAGCGATCATGGTACGGTGGTAGTCGTACGAGTTTCCAGCAGCGCCGTTGCCCGAGTTCCAGCGGACAGAGACCTTTGGAATGCAGATGGAGTGGATGGAAGGGTGTGAAGCGTCCATCTGGAAGCCATTGTTCGCCAAGTCCTGTGCTTGCTGAACTGTCATAACCCGAGCATCGCTCCCAGATACGATACCGTGATAGATGGCGTTTCTCGCGACGCATACTGCATCATCATCTTGAATATGAACACCAATTCTGCAATCCGCTCTAACCAACCAAGAATTATTCCCGTTTGTTTGAGTGATGCTATGTCGAGTTCGCCCGCACATGGTGTTTCCGACCGCACCTGCCTTGTAGAAGGGGATATCTTGCATTCTCGTCCCGACAGCAGCTCTGACAAGAATAAAGTCGAGCAATTTAGACCACTCTAGCATAGTACGAGCTCTGAGAGTAGCTTGTAAACCAGATCGAGTAGGACTGGCTCTATAGAGATCGCCGACTTCAGCTCTGGTAGGATTTAGAGCAGCATCTGCAATTCCAGTGTTAACCGCGGTAAGAGCAGCTGCGGCCAAGATCTTGAGGTTTTTGTTCCACACGATCTTCTTATCATTTTCTGCCATTCGCAGCCTTATCGCATACAATCCAGCAGGCCAGCCCCCTTGAGCCGCTGGGTCAAAATCCTCCCTAGCTTCTTGTGCCTCAACTCGAAGGTAGTCGTCGCTAGAAAACGTCTCGAGCTGGTGATAATCAGGGAGATCGTCATAATAATCAGATCTAAGTGGGGATTGCGCCCATGGTCGGATTTTCAAAGCGTTACCTTCCATGTACACAAACGGATCTGCATTTGCATCGGTCACGTCTTTCGGCAAATCCGCGTCTGTCATGCCAACATATGCATTAACGTCAATCATCCATAGATGCTTAGACTGGTCTTGATTGTGAGGGGCGTTGCCATTTGCGCTCCCAGGCACGCGCACGAATCTCCCGCAGTTTACAAACGCCTCTTCAAAACCCACTGGCATCCAATCGTCTTCTTTCGCTGAAAAAACCTTTACCATAGGAAGAGCGCTAGATCCAACAGTGCCTAAATACGAATCTTGCGGGGTTGTAAAATTCATAAACTCCCCCGTGTACACGACACGACTGAACAAATGAGTGTACCCGCTGTTTGTATCGATGGCAGGCCCTTCCATCAATCGGATTCCATTAACAAGCATGGGTCCACTGTTTCCATCGTTCAAATCACCCGAATCTAGGTCAGACTCGAACCCAGCCCGGATTCGCTTAGGGCCACTTTGGCCAGCCCTGTAGTACTCCATGTAGAGAGGATTGCTTCCTATGAGAGCACCAAGTTTTCCGATCGGAACTACCCCGAGATCAGGTCTGACATGAGAACTTCCAGTGACCAAGGTGTTAATACACAGCTCGGACAAACGCTGGAGCCCGTCTGCAGACTTGTGAGGCATGGCGAATCTGTCACACTCGTCCATGACGCTCATTTTAAAAGTTTCTTCGTCATTACCCGCATTGTAGCTTACTCCACGCACGCTTTTGCAAAAATGAAGGGCTCTGTAAGCTTCGATGGACATGAATTCGGCCATCTTGCCCGCAATGTACATCAAGTTTCGAGTCAACTCGATATTACCAGTGTCCTGCCCAAAGTGCTCGTCCTCCATAATGAAGGATAAAGTCCAGTTCTCAGCCTTGCTCACCACTTCTTCTACCACACTACGGCCAATTCGAGGCACACCCATTGCAGGGACCTGGCTCGGTACGATATTATCCCATCGGACCTTGGTAGAGCTTGTGTAAATCTTGTCCGTGAGGATCGCAGGAAGGCCGAGTTCTCGGTTCATCCAATGCAACTTGCCGCTAAGCATCCCTACATAGATAACACCAAGGTAGTTGGTGATTCCGGGCATATCGTCGAGCACATGATAAGCTCTGTAAGTACCTTGCCCTTGGTTGTTAACCTCTTTTTGGTTGTATGCCGAGTTAAAATAATCGCTGAGCGCAGTAAACCCTGCGACCTCGTCCATCGTAGCTACTGCGCTGACCATTCTAGGTCCATTTCCCGCCGCAACGATCGCTGCCATTTTCGTCTTTTTTGTGGACGCGTTTCCCGCGCATAAAACGCCGTGTTCCCGTCGATGAACTTTGTAGGCTCCTCCGTGGAAATCAACCTGCGCGAACACCAGTTCTACGGCCTGGTCGCTTTAATTGGGTGCATATTAATTTATTTAAGTCGCTTACAATGGATAAAATTTCAGCTCTATCTTGACTCAAAGGCCAAGGCTCGGATGCAGAAGGACGACTTCTAGGCAATCGTGCAGCATTTGCTGCGAGTAGCCCGCTTTTTTCTTAAATGTAATACATGCATACCTTTCTCTTCCTTAAATCCCATGCGTTCAAGCACATTTTTATTCGTTTCGCTCACATCAATCTCTATCTTGTTCGCCTTCTTCGTGCGCGCGAATAGTTTCATGCTGTCAATAAGGTATTTCCCTCCGTATACCATCGAATCGCCGCGGAGTAAACAAAACGTGCTTACAACAAACGACTTTCCGACCATGTTGAAAACCACATATGCCACGTACTGGTTATTAAGAGTTGCCACGATAATGTTCGTCGTTTCATCACAATGAAACGCGCTTTTAGAATAGTTCACCCAAGGCTTGTTCACGAGAAAGGGTAGCAAAAGTTTAGCGTCTGAAAAAGGATGGTGAGCATACTCTCCGACCTCTGCGCCCTTCATCGGAGGGATAACCTTTACGTTCACGGTCCGGCTACGACCTAGTTTGGACAGCGGTGTGTATGACACCATTGCATGAAGGAGCGTCCAATATACGCCACGTTTCCAGTCGTCGTCCACCTTAAGTTTGGTCGCCACTTTGACCACGCATACAGCTCCTGGATAGAGAGTGTCTAGATTCACAAGCGACGGCGGTGAAGGAGGGAGTGTCGTGATTGGCGCGAGCGTCTTCTCGTCTAACAAAAACTCGATGGCGCGGGGTTTGGAAATAGCCTGCACAGTCACTGCCTCGAGCTCGTTCATAAAAGGGTCGAGGATGAGAGCATCCTTGTCGTTAAATATAACCTTGAGGTATTCTCCTTGCATCGACAGCAGCTTGCACAACTCCGCTCGCTCCTCGTCAGAAAAATGTTGGGGGTTGGCCAAGTCCATTTTGTGGCACAAAAATGGCGAGTCTGCGCGCCGGAACCAGATATTACCGTATACCCCGTCGATCAGCTGCCCAGAGCGAGGTCATTTCGAATGCGATGGAGTGCGGAAGCAAGCTCGTGGAAATTCCCGGATGGATAGACCATCGAACAGTCACCCTCATCATAGAATACATGCAGTTCCACCAACACGTTGCCTCCCGACGCATCGTTCTCCCTTTGGTAAGCAAACGGATGCGGGACAACATGTGCACGTGGGATGCGCGATGGGTAAGTCGCATACGGAGCAGAAAAGAGCTCACTGTAATGCTCAATGCGGCGGATTTTCTGGGGTTGGACACGATCATAGACATTTGCTTGTGCTATTATTCGATTAAATACAGTCGCTAAAACATGAGCATTATTTCCTCTAAGGGCGTCCTGCACACGGGGCATACAATCTTGTTTGCGTCCCGGGCGAGACCATGCGAACAGGCCACACATAAACACATGTGTCTGCAAGGCATGGCCGCACAGCATTTCTTGTTAAGTAAGCACACCGCACATGCATCAGAGTCGCCAGTCGCCGCCTCGTCCACGTGCGATTTAGAGGGCAGCCTGACGTCCTGCATGTTGACCCGAGACCCGTTGTATACATTACTCTCTCCTTGACACGTACACCCCTTTCCGTGTGCTGTGTTGTGGTTCCCTATGTGCTCATTTTCGTCACCTTCGGATTCATTGTGGTCACCTATTATCGTGTTGCCCTTTCCAATCACCTTACAATAGTTGCCAATGACCGTACAATAGTCGCCAATAACTGTACAGTGGTCCCCCTGAACAAGATTCTTCCTCCCGTGCACCTCGTTCCAGTTACCGTATAAATCGCACTTGTTGGCGAACACTCGGGTCTTTCGCACGTGTCGTGTGCTGTGGGGCAGAAGTCTGATTGTCTCCTTGATTCCCATTATTTGTTATTTAGATAGCTTCTACCATGTCTTGGATCATCTCATTAACGAGGTTGTTGATCTGCGCACCCTTTTTGAAAACATGTGCGTATTGCTTGAAGTTACCCACTTGATCTGAAGATCGGCCGGAATGGATTACAATAGCACTAGAACCACCTGATCCAGTAAGAGCTGCGATCTGTTCTTTGGCCTCTTTGAGCTGTCTTTCATTCTCTCGGTGCTTATTTTTGTTGATTTTAGACGTGTTCGCCTTGCGCCAGTTCTTGCAGTCCTCCGTCCACTGGTACATTTCCTTGTTCGCGTTCTTCCACTTCTCGCATTCCTTCTTCCACGTATCGTTGATCTTGTCAAACTCGTCGGCTGCCAGTTTGTAATTGGGGCATCGTTTAATGAGCTCAGAATGGATCAATTCTCGGTCTTCATGAGACAAGTCTTTGGATCTGATAGGAAGATTATTTTCTTTGATAACCTCCTTCTTGATCTGGTCAAGCTCGTCGTACTCTGCGTCACCCTTTTTGTAAAGGGCGCCCGTCTCAGGATCCTTGTTAAATTGCTGGTAGAATAGAGTTCGGATACTAGTTACTGATCTCTTGGGTTTGGGAACATACTTGTCGCCTTGAGGACGAGCTGCTTCCAGCTTTGGAGGCAGGGGAACTTCTTCCTTTTTAGCAGCTTTTCCGCCTTTTTTCTTTCGCTTCCCCCCTTCTTCGACATCTTCGTCTTCTTCTTCATTCCCCTCTTCTTCTGCAGGAGGTTCATCATCTTCCGGGGTAGCTTGAGTAGCAGCAGGTCTTTTTTTCCCAGTCTTTTTCTCCTTGGCCGGTTTCTTTACTTCTTCAACACCATCTTCCTCCTTCACTTCTTCCACTTCTTCAGCATCAGGAGGTGGCGCGGGCTTGGATTTCTTGCTGGGAGCGCGCTTTTTCTTGGCTCCAGCGGTTGTGGTCATTTTTTCAACTTCTTCGTCAAAGTCCATTTTATTTGTGAGCTAGAAGCATTTTCGTTTTATTAACGGTATCATCGTTTTAGTCGCTTTCGAGTTTTTCGTCGCGTCTCCATAAACACGTATCTTTGTGCCCACTGAGAGGGGTATTTATACTCTCGGTGAGCACAACATATATAGCTCAATTTAACCGTCGGTATATAACGATAAGCACTAAAATAATATTAATTTCAAATGCATGAATCATGGTTTTTCCCAAGAAAAATCCCATAGACCCCCCCTTGCAAAATCGAGAGTTCATCGGCATATCGAGAAAACGACCTCGGCATTTAAGTGTAGTGATTTCTTAATTGTGAATATTTTTGTCCTCAGATTCGCCCAAGTTTTCAGAATTTTGCCACCAGTGAACACGAAAAGTGACATGATTTAGTGATTTCGAATTCAGACCGAGTTTTTCGAACCGTGCTCCAAATTGAGGCGTTCATTGGCATTTAAATGCAGTGATTTCTTAATTGTGAAGAAAAACTTGCCAATGGTAGCGTGTTTTCAAAAAAAGTTGGCATGAAATCATGCTTTTATATAGTCTAGATGAGTGTAATCTGAATTCACGAGAAAAAGGCGTTCATTGGCATTTAAGCGCGTTCATTGGCATTTAAACACAGTTCATCGGCATTTAACTTCAGAATTAAGAAATCACGTCGCTATTCTTCGAGCCCGTAGATGGCCTCATCGGCTTTGGTAAGTTCGGCGAGAATCTCTTCGAATTGGTCAACTGGATCTAATGAACAAGAAGATGATCGGATATCGGCTATTGCAAGCTCGGCTAATGCTCGGATTCGAAGGATGGCGAACATCAAGTTGACAGTATCTCCCCATTCTGGTACGTCACGCTTCACTCGTTTTGCGTTCCGCTCAGTTACCGATT
>JACCDG010391303.1_pt1 | contig 25008 bp, 26 predicted proteins | sample 7442471 | NCBI WGS metagenome assembly JACCDG01 (sample SAMN15323444, study PRJNA562643) | freshwater metagenome | isolation source: river surface water | place: USA:Blue River Watershed | collected 2017-08-17 | reverse complement strand
GTCCACCCGGCAATGCTAAAAACCCCTCTTTACCAACATGCTCCACTACTAGCAATTCTCCGTTATCAATAATCACCCCCCGGCACCGAATCACAAATTTCTTTTCCATATCACCGATGCTACCACAACCGATAGAGATTACGTAACACTGTCTTTATGTTGGTCGTCAGTCGACCACGAGCTTGATCGGTTACTAATTTTTTGTTGATCCGAGTGGCGGTTGGATAGGGATAATTTTTGGCAAAAAATACCTTGGTGGTGAGACCAGTACTTTGCGCTAACATGAGTTCTTGCACGAGCTCACCCGCTCCTTCAGCAATCATAGTACCGCCCAGTATCTTCCCCTTTTTAGTCACGTAGAGTTTTGTGTAGGCTGGTTTGCCGCCCGAGGTCAAGGCGCGATCATCATGACCAAAATTATCTTCAAGTACAGCGAAGGCAATACCGCGTTTGGTCAATTCGTTTGGCGACAAACCAAAAGTCGCTACTTCGGGACTCGTATAGGTCACCGCGCCGAGATAATCAGTATTAAGTCTCGACTTAAACAGTGGCTTAAAGAAATTACGGAGAATCACTCCAGCGTGAAGCTCGGCAGCGTGTGTAAACTGGTGCTGTCCAGCAATGTCACCGCACGCAAACACCCGTGGATTGGTTGTTTGTAGCTGAGTGTTTAACACCAACCGTCCCTTATCATCTTGTTGTATACGCGCGCTTTGCAGCTGTAATCCTTCGGTATTAAGTACCCGTCCAATAGCAATCAACACTGCATCAAATGCAATAGTGGACTCGCTCCCAGAATGGTTGTGGGTGGTCACTAACTGATTCCCCTCTTCAAACCGTACTACTGTCTCATTGGTGCGTATATCGACCCCCTCCTCACGGAGGGTTTTTTCGATAATACTACTCACTTTTTCATCTTCACGAGGCAGAAGATGGTTCTCTGGAGTCACGATAGTCACACGACTCCCTAAGTGACCAAAAGCTTGACCGAGCTCAACCCCAATCGGTCCCCCACCAATAATGAGCAGGTGTTTTGGCAGCACATCAAGATCAAAAATCGTCTCATTCGTATGATACCGTCCCTGTTCCTTGACTCGTTCTACTCCCGGAATAAGCAGCTCTCGTGGCCGTGAGCCGGTAGCAATGATGATACGTTTAGCAGTATATGTTTGATTGCTGACCCTAATAGTCTTAGGGTCTACAAACGATGCGGCCCCAATCACGACCGTCATACCCTTTTCTCTAAAGTAGGCAGCACTTTCATGCTCGCGAATGGTGCCCTGCGCACGTTTGATGTGCGCTTTCACTGTGCGCAAGTTGGCGTTCCCGGCCGGAGCAGCGCCAAAGGCTACCGCTTCACGCCCTGCGCGAAATAAGCGAGCTACATGAATAAGTGCCTTTGAGGGTACACAACCGTAATTTAAGCAATCGCCACCAATCCGTTCTTCACTCTTATCAATCAAAAGTACTCGAAGACCGAGACTGTTCATGAACGAGGCAATGTTGAGTCCTCCTGCACCAGCCCCAATAACAATTATGTCGAATTTATTTGGCATGTTGTTTGTGGTTAGTTTTTGCTAGGAGATACTTTCCTAAAAATGATACCGCGATAAGCCCTATAATAGCACCACCAATCTGTATCGGATCAAAACTTGTGAGTGACGATCCAAAATACACATACGCAAAGGTGCCCGGCATAATACCAACGAACGTCGCCAATACATATACCCATAGATTGATTCGGGTGAGACCCAAGCCGAAATTCAGTCCATTAAATGGGAAGAGCGGGATGAGGCGCAAGACCAAAACCGTCATGAAGCCGTTGTCACTCAGTCTCTGATCGTAGGTACGCAGACGTTCTACAATCTGTCCGGTACCACTTGAGATGAGTGATCCACCAAAATACCGCGCCAAGAGAAAGGCACCGAACGCTCCAGCAGTAGCTCCAAGCACGACATACACCGTCCCCAATAATGGTCCAAAGAGTGCGCCACCAATCAGAGTAAGTGGTGTCCCGGGAATAAACAGTATGGACGCCAGTGCATACACGGCCATAAAGATAATTGGCGCGAGGGGACCAGCGTCAGCAATAGTAGCAGCCAAATCACCGCTGGTGACCAAATCCCGAAGGCCACTAAACTCAGCAAGAACAAGTACGCTACTGATAATGACGAGACCAACACCAAGCTTAACTAAAGGGCGGCGCGTCATACTAGGAAACCTCACTTATAAGGTACCCGTACCCAGATGCTTCCATGTCAGCTTGTGAAATAAAGCGTAAAGCTGCCCCATTCATACAGTAACGCATTCCTCCCCGATCAACTGGTCCATCATTGAACACATGTCCGAGGTGGGAGTCCGCAAAACGAGAACGCACTTCAGTACGAGTCGAAAAGAGCTTACGGTCTTCATGCAGTCTCACCACCTCACTACTCAGTGGCTTCACAAATGACGGCCATCCAGTACCTGAATCATACTTATCACGAGATGAGAACAGTGGCTCACCAGAAACCACATCGACATAAATCCCGGGTTCATAAGTTTTATCAAGTTCACTGGTGCCTGAACGCTCAGTGCTGTCTTCTTGTGTCACCCGGTAAGCCACCTCAGACAATTGCTGCCGCAAGACCTCCTCACTTGGCTTTACATAATTGTTCCAGCTATCAGCAGTAAATGGTGTTGGCATAGAATTATTTTTTACAGTTTCTTGAGATGTGGCGGAAAACTCAAACGTATCGGCACTACTTCCCCAGACACTTTGATAAAACTTCGTCCGACCAGACGCTGCTCGGTAGTAATTATACCGAACCGGGTTTTTCTTGGCGTAATCTTGGTGATACTCCTCAGCGGCATAAAACATTGGGCGAGGCAAGACTGGAACAACGATTGGAGATGCGAACTTACCAGACGCATCAACGGCTTCTATTACAGCCGCAGCTGTGACTTTTTCTTCTTCAGTGGTGTAGTACACAGCCGGCGCATACGCTGCTCCCCGATCATAAAACAAGCCTTCGCCATCAGTCGGGTCACCGTGCTTGAGGATATGTTCTACTAGATTGGCATACGATACAACCGTCGGGTCATACGTCACTTCGACTACCTCACGATGTCCACCTTGAAAATAATCATCATAGGTTGGATCAATAGATTTCCCTCCCGCAAAACCCGAGATAACGGTAATCACTCCAGGTACTTTTTCGAGATCATGTTCGACACACCAAAAGCAGCCATTGGCTAAAAGTGCCGTTGCTGGAGTACCATCGGTTACTTTTGTACGGGTAGGTACGGGCGGTATATCGGTCGATTCCTGAAGCGCTGTATCTTTTGGTGTCAAAGGGGCAAATTGCTCAAGCAAACCCTCTTCGAATTGAATTGTTGCACCATAGCCGCTATCAAGAATCTTCGACTCAATCATTTTGTCGACACCAGAGACAACCGCTAAACCGACAAGAATCAAGAGTATACCCAGCCCGCGCTTAATCATCGACGCGGTAGCAAAATGACCCAATATCCGATTGATGAGCTGCTGCCCGAAGTACGCAATAAGCAGCAGCACGAGAACTAGACCTAATACAAATGCCCCGAGATATAATAGTCCGACACCCAATGTGGCAGGTAGTACCGTGGCAATAATGTAGAGGTACGTCGGGCTACAGGTCGAAAATACCGGACCAAGCGCCAAACCCATCATGACATCACCCGAGACGCTATTCTTCTGATAACCCTGACCAACCACTCGGTTACTGGCTCGTGAAAGTTTTGCTACCAGTGGAATACGACCCCACAACGTTGGAAATGCCAACGTCAATCCCAGTAGTACCAACACACCACCAGAGAAACCTGTCCAAAAACTCGTAGGGATAGTGATAAGTAGTGTTGAGACCTTAAGCAGTAAGGTAAAGGCAACGATAGATAATCCCAACGTTCCAATCACGATGATTGAGCGACGTGAAAGTCCTCGCATGCCAGGTTCACTTGCACCAATTACCACTGGTAAGAGTGGTAAGATGCACGGTGCCAACACGGTGAGCACCCCAGCTAAAAATGAAATTAAAAGTAACGACATGGATTACTGAACCTGCGCAGCAATACTCGCAATAGTTGAACCGCCACTCCACTTCTTAATCATAGTACCATTGGCATCTACTTGCACGAGTGTATGTTGCGTCGTGACGCCATACTGCTGCTTCATAGCCGCTGAGTTATCGTAGTCAACTTCGAGGATAGTGAGTCCGGCTGGAATAGCATCAAGGTTCGCTTTGATATTACTATCAAGGGCACGACAACTTGGGCACCATGAGGCCTTAAAGAATAGAACAACGTCTCCCGTGTTCGCCATAGCAAGCTTCCCTGCTTCGTACGGTGCATAGACGCCAGTCTTCTTCATCATGGCTGCGTCACCCGACATGGACCGATCGTCTTTTTTCATCATAGCTTCATCTTTCATCATCGTGTCGTCCTTCATCATTGCGTCATCTTTCATCATCTCGCCACCTTTATTCATTGCGTCCTTTTTCATCATTGCCTTTTCCTCCATGGCTTTTTGTTCCATCATTGCCTTTTCCTCCATCGCCGCCTTTTCCATGGCCGCTTTCTCTGCGGTCATGTTGGCTTCATTACTACCACCCATAGACAGGGCATACCATCCCCCTACCAATACCACTCCCGCAACCACAAATCCCACCAGTGCTTTTTGCATATGATTATCAAAATAAACGGTTATGGGTATAGTATAGTCGACTTTACATAAATGTAAAGTCGACTATACATCTGTTTTGGGGATTACTGCCGATCGAGGTAGAGTCGGGCGAGGAGCTTTGTAGAGACCATGACCGCGAGTACCACCGGTATCCATGGATCAATTGCATGGGCAAGACCTTGTAACACGAGTGCTAACATCAACACCAACATGCCCGCTACATAGGCAACCCGCCCCGACTGGGATTTGATATTCACTTCCCGCTCATCATTGGCTGTCTCAGACACAATGAGTCCTGCCCAAATGAGGAGGAGGACCGTCACCATCACGAGCGCTACCATCTCGCCCATCATTGGCATCCAAAATGGAATAAAATCTGCCAACGCTAAAAGGAAGAAAGTGATAACAAGAGCGAGTGCCGTGAACAAAAATGATTTATGCATATTATGTGATGGTAAAGATATCTTCGACGGTCACGTCAAAGACGCGAGCAATCTTGAGCGCGAGTAATACAGATGGAGTGTAGTTCCCCTTCTCGATTGATATGATGGTCTGTCGTGTCACACCAAGCGCCACGGCCAATTCTTCTTGGGTCATGGCTGACTTGGTGCGATATTCGTTGACTCGGTTGTGTACCGTCTCCATATAGCAAGTATGCTAGCACGTTTTTTACAAACCGCGAGGATTTTCAAAATGCCGGTAGGAGTAGATTACTCGAGGCTAAAGGTGGCACGGGTAGTGACCATCACTTCTTTGTTTAGAGATCCAGTATCGTATGAACCGTAGTCACTAATATCTACCCCACCTTGCGGTAACACCTGGACCACGCCACCAACGGCATTACGGAGTGTCCCAACCTCTCGGCCAGACTCCGAGGCAATAGCTTCGGCACGAGCAGTTGCGTCTTTGATGGCATCAGAGAGGAGCTTCACCCGCATCTCATCAAGCTTGCTGTAGGTGAGTTCAAGTCCACCGGTGGTCACCACATAGCCGTCGCCATTTAGTGGACTGAGGTCGTTTGCGAGTGCAGTGAGCTTTGTGACGTCACTCCCCCGTACGATAACACTGCGGTTAATGGTATACCCAGTCTGCACCGCCTCAGCATTTTGTGGGTAGTAGTAGGTGGCACTAATGTTCCCGGCTGGTGTTTCAAAATCGGTGTGACCTTCTTTAGTCAAATACGCAGTCACTCTATCGACCGCCTGACCGAGACGTTCGACCCCAACCTGCTGATCAATTAGTCCCGTCTTGGCTTCAAGATTGATGATAAGACGCCCGGTATCAGCCACCACCGCCTCTTTGGCCGAGCCAGTTACTTCAATGGTGTCACTCGCGAGCTTGATATCGTAGAGTACCTGCCCGCCGTACCAGACCATCAGTCCGAGCGCAATTGAGAGAATAGTAACCGCCGCTACCCGTGGTTCACTGTAGTCAAATAATTTTGTGAAATGCATATACCAAAAAGTATAACACCTGCCGGATTACCTGTCTGCCGCGACCTCGATATCTACGACTTCCTTTGTAATCAGTGATTCACTGACCGCAATATTAGCTTGGAGGCGTTTGAGGATTTTTATTTCCTCACGGGTCAGTTTGCGCTTTTTACTAGCCTTTTCGAGGGATTCAATATCAACTTCAAGATCCGCCTTAAGGAGCGTAAACGACTTATGTACCATCATACGTGCTTCGGTGATTTCGGTATGCAGTCGTTTTTTGAAACCACTAAACGTACGCCAACTCCAGAGCAAAAGGAGTCCCGTGAGCAAAAGCAGTATCAAGCTCGGTATGACAATTGCAAGCACTGTCGCTACCACAACACTGGTACTTAAAGTCATCGTATCGCCAAAAAGTGACCAAATTGGTGTTTCCTGAGAAGTATCTTTAGTTGTAGTCAAGGGAATCTCAGTAATCGTGATTGTCTCAGTACGAGACAAGATATTACCAGCCTGGTCGATAGCCCGAATGGTGACACTATGCTCACCAACCATAAGACCAGTAAATTTATATAACGGTCGATTACCATCAATCGAAATTGATTCCCCTCCATCAACTACTACTTCATACTGCTTAATCCCAGAGGCACTATCAAAAGCGGTAAAACCAAAAACATTATCACCAAGATTGGTTACGGTTAGATTTTCTGGTGGAGCTGTATCAATCTGCAACTTATAGTGTTGTATTGCTCCCCAACCAGCCGCCGTCTTATACTGCACGTGGAGGTAAGAAACACCCTCAGCCAAATCCTCAATGGTGCGACTTGAAATTGGTGGTAGATACACCACCGTCGGCACCGAATCAGGCTGATCATCGACGAGTAGTCGCATCGCCAACACATCATCAGTCAGCGCAAAATTAAACGTACCGGTTGTATCGTTTGACCAACCATCTGGTGCATGACTAAGAGACTCGACCATAGCAACTGGTTGCTTTAGGGCTCCATTATCGGTAACAAGCGTCACTGGTGGCGCCCCAGCGTCTGTTGGCTTTGTTTCCACCACCGGTGCTGGTTGGACTTCGGCTGCGGGCACTGATTCTGTCAGCTGGTATGTGGCACTCCCTCGACTCTGTAATATTTCTGTACCTAGCCCATCGTTTGCAAGCACAGATGCTGCACTATAACCGAGGCCAGCTGTCCCGGCAGCTTTAACTCTATAAGTCACAGTTAAAATTGCTCCCCCCTGTCCCGTATAGCCGGGATTAAGGATAATGCCTTCAAAATTGATGGTGCCAGCACTATTTGAAAATGACGGCTCTACGACCCAGAGCGAAATGAGGGAGCGACTTTTTGATAACGACACCACCTCAAGCAGATTCTGAGGGAACGACACCGTGCCCGAAACGGCATTCACTGCCTTGTCGCTACTCCCAACCGTAATCGTTGAGACAATGGTCGACCCCACTGGGTACGAACCGCTCGTTCGGTCAAAAGACAAGCTGGCTGCCGAAGCTATCATCGGGACACCAAACACAAAGAGAAAGCCGGCAAGAATTACCCAAAGCGAGTACGGTAATAGGTACGAACGAAATAAAGAGCGAGTAGACACAGTACTAGTATACCGATAATGCGGAACGCCTGTTCGTATTGACCTACCCCAATTTGGGGATAGAGGATGGCGGTGCGAGTATTGCCATTTTTATCAACCGCCTTTACGTAAATCTTTTTATCAAGATTTTGGTACTGTAACTCGTACGGACTTTCTGTTTGTACATACGTACCAAACCAACCCTCTTTTACGGCCATATAATCAAGACCGGAACCTTTGTCCTCGGTAGCAAAAATGAGCGAGGGGGAACCACCAAACAAATCAGGATCACGAACAATTTGTGGGGTAAAGGCTTCTGGCAACTCATCATCTACCAACTGTATCGACACTACCGACGGACCAGCCACCACCGCGAGATGCAAGTTTTCAACTTGAGTATCAGCTTCTGTACCCATGCCATCGTGAAGGAGTATCTCTTTGTCCGTAATATCAATTTTACCTTGACCCAGAGCTGTGGCTTTGAAATGCAAGGATATGACCGGAACCGCTTCACCACTAAAACCACCCGGTGTAATACCACTCAGCACAATTTTCCCGTCATCATGTTTTGGTCGCTCTACCCACAGCGAGACCACTGAATCACCGTCATCAAAGTCCTCAAATGCGAGAAACTCGGTGGGATATGTGAGTGTGAGACCAACCGTATTGATGGTCTGTCCCTCAGTATCAAGAACCACCTTAACCACCACATCGTCCCCTACCCGCGACGCCTTAAAATCACTTTGAAGCGTCAAATCAGCCGCCTCTACACATGGTGGCAAAACCAAGAGCAATAATCCATATATTCCTACTAGTAAAATCCGTCGCATACTAACCAGTCCAATTAAAGGCCAATATACTAAAGTCGACCAAGTTAATTTTGCCATCACCATTAAGATGTTTTGCTTCACGCAGCGCAAACTCTGGCGTCATCGAACGTAAGTACCAAAACGCCACAATAGAAAAATCAATCAAATTAACCCGGCAATCCGCATTAAGATCAGCTCGTGGACTACACTCGACCGCTCCCTCACGAAACACGTCTTTGGTACCAACCGAAAAAGCATACGCGGAACTCTGAGAAGAAATTGTGTCTTCGATACTCGAGCGCGCTTTGGCGTGATGTTCCCCCATCTCAAGTACCGATGAGTCAAAACTCCGTAGGTAAACACCATCACTACCGGCCGTAGTTTTTACAAAAAATTGCTGCTCTGAGTTGACCTCAAGCGTCACCGCCGACAGCGGAAAACTTTGCCCAAAAAGAATAATCGGGTTCCCTTTCTTTACTTCTATTTTGTCACCAGTAATGGTAGGTGCTACATAGACGCTTTCGATTTTGGCCAGAATATTTCTCGTGACTGTCACCGGAAAAGTAAGCAATGAAGAACGTACTCCTTTGGTATCTTCGCTATACAAGGAAAAGATATAGGTCCCGGCGGACAGCCCCCTCACGAGCACTTGGAAAGTAGCATTCTCATCGGCAATAGTAGTGGCGACTACCTGCGCATCTTTGAGAATCGTAACCTCACTTCCAGGGTAAGCGCGACCGGTAATCACGACTTGCGCGCCGCGGGTTTGACCACCGCCACCACCCCCGCCGCCACCACTACTGGGTGGCGTATAGACACAAGACAGCGTGTTAAACAAACAGGATGATGTACAGGCGAGGACTCCACTCGTGAAACCGCGCGACTGACACGAAGCACCACCGAGGTTGCCACTATCACATTCTTCACCGATATCCACGACACCATCACCACAACCTGGGACTCGACCCTCGATAATAACCGTACTACTCCCTACCCCTTGGGCCAGCACTGTAGTTGTGTAACAAAAAAACAACGCCAATGATAAAATCGTACTCCTGGACAAAAACCGCATCACACATTAAGAACTCTTTTTACTTTTTGAAATAATCCACGCGTTGTATCGCTTGAGAAGGACCATAAGGACAATAACCGCGATCAGGACAACGGAGAGGAGCTGCCACGGCACGAGCAAGAACCAGAGTGAGTCGTTGACAGTTTGATTGGTCGCACCATAGATTACGGCTAAGTTCGCTTTATAGAAACCAAAGTGAAAATCACTGAGTTGACTTTTTACCGTACCAAAAAATGAAGCGGTGGTCGTGGCACCAGCCTGACTGTCCCAAACTGGCTCAAACTTACGAGTACTATTCGGGAGGACACTGCCTTCGTTGATGTTCGCTGACACCGTTGCCGCTGTACCGCCAAACATGTTTTTGATAGTGATGTCCCCTAGTGGTACCACCCGATCGCCACCACTGTTGGCAAACCGATACTGAAAGGCGACCGGTAAATCAGTCTGTAAACGAGAACCGATGAGTGCAAAGTCTTTGATACCAGCTGCTTCTGGAATATCTCCGGAGACTCGCAGGAGAATAAGTACACCAAGCTTCCCGCCAATCGCTACCTCACCAGCCGCTTCAATTTTTGGATCTTGTTCTCCCCAAAAGATAGCAGCGAAGTAACCGCCTGGTTCGGCATCATTTGGAATTGTAATGGTGAATGGTACTTTTTTGGTTTCGCCAGTAGCGAGGAGCACACTGGTTTCGGTACCAAGCCAAGTAGCAAGTCCGTTAGACCCACCAATAAACTTTGGTGACCCGGTGTCACCACTTGGTTCAAAGTTTTCAAACGATGAGAAAAAGGTCTTGTCTCCGGCCTGCTCATTGAGCATCTCGAGTTCACCATGGAGGGTTTGTCCTGGGTCACCAGTCACTTCGATGGTTACCGGTGAAATTGTCAGGGCCTGAACGTGGTTACTCCCCACCAAAAAACATAACAAAAGTACCGCGACTAATGTTATGTTTTTGAGTGATTTCATGAGAGGAATAATACCCTAATTTGGCGCCCCTGCAAGTACGGAAGCCTAGAAGTTAGCGGTAGCAACGTAGGTTACCGCACCTGTATATGACCCAGCTTCGGTGTTTGCGGTAATGTTGGCAATATAGCGAGCAGAGTACGTGGTGTTGGCCGAAGCTCCACTAGCAGTAGCAATAATGTCTGGAAATGCCGCTGAATCAAAGGCGAATCCAGCCGCAGCGTATGGTGCTGACACCGTTCCCGAGCCACCGGCGGCGTTCATACGGAGACCAAACTGTTCACTACCAACTGATGAGGCGGTGTTTGCAGCACCAATCGCGGTAATCGTGTTTGCTCCTGAGGTGAGTGTAGTACCACCTACTGTCATGGTGTAACCATTTGCTGCGTTTGTACCCACAATGACGTTGTGCGCTTCTCCTTCAGAACCAGCACCAGCACCGGTACCATCTGCAAAACGGGCGGCGACAGCAGATAGCGTGCCAAATCCGATAGTGGTATCAGAAATACTGAACGTTAATGACTGCGGTACCGTTGCGGTAATATCCACCTGGTTACTCGTCAAAATATTAACGGTCATATCGCCCGCATCTCCAAAGGCACCACTGATAGAAATCACGTACGAACCTGGGGTTGATGGGTTGATTGAGTTTGTGCCATCATAGGTGATGATGATTTTGTCGTTTGGTGCCAATACCGCCGCACCAGTACCGTCAGTTGGTGCAGTGAGCGTAAGGGTACGGTTTTGGGTACCTCCAAATACTGCTCCCCAAGCGGTGGCAGAGGCTGAGGCGGCCAGGGTTTCGGTGGTTTCAGCACCGGTAGTCGCCCCGTGGGTGAAGGACACGGTACCAATTGTCTTACTGGTGAAGTTGAAGTCTGAGGGGAAGGTAATGATAATCGTGTCCGTGTTGTTGTTGGCTCCCGTTGGAGTAGTGAAACGGATGGTATGCGTTGAGGTAGCACTCACCGTGAGTGACGACATCGTATCAGAGGCACTCGTGATTGAGGCAGCTTCAGCCACACTTGCTGGCATGATAGCCATAATAGCGAGTGCCACTATCAAAACAGAACTAATGATACGTGCACTAAGATTTTGTAAAACTATTGAACCCATACGAAACAAAGAGAACTAGACGATATTAAAGAGAGATAGGCCATGCGACCCCATTCCCAACCACAGTATACCCTAGGTATCCGCAAAAATTTGTGCCACCCTGTGTAGAAGAACATTAATCCGCCATGATAGAATGTGACCACCTATGTTTCAAAATATGTTTGGATTAGTTTCTACCGCGAATAAGGTGTTTAGCGGTCTCCTCTTGTTTGCTATCTCAATAGCGATTTTTCGGTACGTCTATGCCGCCACCCCGAATCCTGGACACAACTTTAGTGCCATTGGTGGTGGTACGGTACAGGGCGACCTATTATATGGTTCAGCCGCCGATACCATTACAGCCTTAGCCAAAGATACTAACGCTACTCGTTATCTTTCAAATACTGGTGCTAGTAACAATCCGGCCTGGGCACAGATAAATCTCACTAATGGTGTTACCGGGATTTTGCCTGGTGCCAATGGCGGTACAGGTAATGGATTTTTTGCGGTCACGGGACCAGCCACCGCCCTTCGTACTTTCACCTTCCCCAACGCCGACGCCACGGTGCTCACGAGCAATGCTGCTGTCACGGTTGGTCAAGGCGGTACCGGACTCACTACCCTCACCGCTAATAATCTTTTAATCGGTAACGGCACGGGGAACGTCACCTTCATTGCCCCAGGCACCGACGGCAACATCCTCCAATCAAATGGTACAACCTGGTCAAGTACTGGTGGAGGGGTGATTCATGGTCGACAGACCTTGACCTCAGGTACCACCTACACCCCTACCGCGGGAACCAAAGAAATTTGGATTCGTATGTGGGGTGGCGGCGGTGGTGGCGGTGGTTGTAGTGCAGTGGCTGGCTGTGCCGGTGGCGGCGGTGGCTCTGGCGGTTACGCTGAGTACTACCTCACCGGTGTCACCGGTACCTACACGTATGCGATTGGAGCCGCCGGTGCTGGGAACTCAGGTGCCGCTGGCGGGAACGGTGGAAATACCACCTTTAACACGGGAGTCACTACCATCACGGCCTTTGGCGGTACCGGCGGTACCTTTAGGGCCGGTACCGCTGCCATCAAGTTTATGCCGGGTGGAGCTGGTGGAGTAATTTCCACCAACGGCCACGTCAACGGAGCTGGAGTTCCAGGTGACAACGGTATGACAAGTACGGTGAACACCGTGGTAATGTCTGGTGCCGGCGGTGCTACCGCTCTTGGCGGTGCCGGTAACGGTCGTAACACCACCGGTGCTGGAAACGCCGCGATTGCGAACACCGGCTCCGGTGGCGGTGGCGCTGCGGCGGCCGCTGCGACCGCCGGAGCCGGTGGCGGTGGCGCTGCCGGAGTGATTATTATTACCGAATTTCGTTAGTGTGAATTCTCGAGTATCCCTATATACGTTCTCTATAATTTTTGTACTTGGTGTTCTCTTCACCAGTTTTTTGATACCCACTTCTTTTGGCCAAAGTCCCGAAGGACTACCAACAGAAACAACTACTCCTCCAACACGAGAATTTATGATGGCTACACCAGTTTTTTCTACTACTGAGCAGTCAGCCATTGTGGTCACTCCCACCTTTACCGACAGCACCACAAATATCGCCTTTTATCTAAAGTGTCCAAACACCCTCTGCCCCGATCAAGGCACAGGTACGGCACCCACCTACCAGTTTAGTGCGGAGAACATTGGCCGTGGCGACCTCCCTTTTAGCGAATACTGGGCACCACCGTTGGCAGCTGATTACGCGGTCATTGAGTACGCCAACGATGGACAGCAATTTAGTTGCTCAGGGATTTCCTTTGAAGCCTGTTTGGCTGACAGTCATTTTGTACAGGTGTTTTATTTTGCCCTCGTCGACGAAGGTACTCCAATTACCTCGGAACTCCGAGCCGAAAAAGACCGTCAGAATAATCCCTCACCACTAAGTGACCAAAGTGACACGCTTGCGGTAAGCGAAGCACTCCGCCTCCTCTCAATTAATCTCTCCTCCACCTCGATTAGTTCTGATCTTGATAACGGACTCATTGTCACCGCCTCGCTTGATGGTATCCCGAGTGTGGTCTTGGCGACCAGCAGCACGAGTAGCGTTGCTGTCGCTACCACGAGCCACGAGGAAAGTAGTTCACCCATCAAAGACTTTTTTGCAGACGTCATAGAAACAGTGGTTAGCTTGTTTGTAGAACCAGAGACACCACCTACTCCACCGACCCCACCAGCTGAGGTGCTAGAGCCCCCAACGACCGAAGAGACACCTGTCCCTACTCCCCCAACCGATATCCCGAACGAAGTTGACACTACCGTAGATGCGGTACAATCATTTATATCGACGGATGTAATTACGCCTGATGATGTCACGACTGCTTCATTCTAAAACTATCGCCGGCCTCCTTATCATCGGCTTTCTTATCCTGGCAACCCCGCACGCGTATGCTGGGACACTTTCGTGTTCAATTACTACTAATGCCGCTTGTACGCAAACAAAAATCCTCCGTCTTTCTGATACCACCAATGCGCACGCTGAACTCCCCAGCCAATCAACGGCTGCGTACGATAATAATGTCGTCTGCTGCACCAACGTCATTGGCCTCGGTAACTCTTGCGCCGGTACAAACGCTATCGCCGTCAAACTATCTGCCGCCACCAATGCGCATGCCGAGCAAAACACCGAAGCCAATTATGCGGGTAACAATGCCTGTATCTCAGTACCAACTGGTGGCAGCGTGACGGTCGGTTACCAAGCCTCGAACTGCACGGGTTTTGACACCACCATCGGATCAATTCAGTCACTCACGAACTCTCACGTCGGGGACGCGGCCGCGTACACGACCAAAATCTGCGCCACCGCCTCAGGTGTGCCACAGACTCTCGTCTTTAGTATCTCTGATAATAGTATCGGTTTTGGTTCACTCTCACCGGTCCAAACACGCTACGCGACCGGCGACACCCTGGGGGCCACTACCGACACCGCAGACGCCCATACTATTTCGGTCGCAAGTAATGCCGCCGGCGGGTATGCCATGACGGTGAGTGGTCGGACCCTGACCTCAGGCGCCAACACCATCACGGCTGTTGGCGGCACCGCTGCCGCACCATCAGTAGGTACTGAGCAATTTGGTCTTCGCATTGGCGTTAATTCTGGAACCGGTTCGGCAGTCTCGCCGTACAATGGCGCTAACTGGGCGCTTGATACGGCGGCTTTCCCCGACACCATTATGACCGGCAGTGGTGACTCGGTCACGACCGTATTTGGTGCACGCTACATGGCCAATACCGCGGCCCTCACTGAGTTCGGCAGCTACAGCGCAATTATCACATATACGGTCACCGCAACTTTCTAAAGGGATCAGTTTTTAAAAAAGAGTTACTATTATTTTGGTTCAACTAGTTTTGCGTGTACCGTCGCGCTTAAAGAATGTCCAAATGTAGTACTGCTCGACTTTCTCCCGCGCCCAGGGAGTCTTCCGCAAAAATGTGAGACTGGAGTTGATACTTGGTTTATCAATAAAACACTTAATCTTTATCTTCTGCCCAAGCGCTTCCCAGCCGTAATGAGCGACCAGTTCTTCTATTTGTCGCTTGAGGGTGATACCGTGCAGTGGGTTATTTGGTTGAGTAGTCATGCATTAGCTCCCCTGATCAAATCGCTCCAAACTCTGATTCAATTGCCGATTCACCCGCACAAAGGTTGCCCGTTTAGCAAATTCCTTTAGCGTTGCCGCCCCGATGTAGGTACCGGTACTGCGGAGTGCCCCAAATAAGTCTTGCAAGAAATCATGGATGGAACCCTTGAGTGGAATAAGCGTATACCGACCTTCGCTTGCACGGTGACTATCTTTTTTACCATAGAGCTTTGTCATTGCATGATTTGATGAAGAGCCAAAGTATTCTTTGTACAGCTTGCCATCTTTTTCGATGGTCTCACCAGCGCTTTCAATAAAGCCCGAGAACATTGACCCAAACATATTAAAATCAGCACCTGCCGCAAAGGCCTTGGCCACACACGATGGGTACTGCTGTCCCCCATCCGCGATAATGAGTCCGCACCCCTGCCCACTATTTAGCCCATGAGCAGCATCGGCACATTCAATGACCGCGCTCAGCTGCGGGTACCCCACTCCGGTCATCCGCCGCGTCGTACACGCACTGCCAGGACCAATACCGACCTTTACGATATCAGCACCCGAAAGAATAATCTCCTCGGTCATTTCGTTCGTTACCACATTACCAGCAATAATAATGTGCGCTGGAAATAGCTTGCGAATTAATTTGATGGTATCGGTAAAACGTTCGAGATACCCATTTGGTACATCAATACAGATAAAAGCAAAGTTATCCATGAGCTTGGCCTTCTGCATCGCTTTGATGTGAGCAATGTCTTCGTCTCGTATCCCAATCGTGAAGGCGATGTACGGAGTCACGAGAGCCAAGTCTTTTTTGGTTTTGAAACTACCAAAAAATTGCTCGTAGTCTTTGACCGTATAGTACTTATGAAACGTGGTGATAATTTTTTGTTGCGACAAGATGTGTGCCATTTCAAAGGTCCCACAGGTGGCCATATTGGCAGTCATGATTGGTACACCAGTCCAGACCTGTGGCGAGTGATAAAACTTGAAGGTACGCTCAAGCGAGACATCCTTCCTCGAGGTCATCGTGCTGCGCTTTGGGCGCAAGAGAACATCCTGATAATCAAGCTTAATTTCTTCTTCAATACGCATAATAAATGCAGTATATCAATAAATGAGAGGTGCCGCACTAAACTTATTTTGGCTGTCTGAACCACTTGGCAGCATTAGGCCGGCGGTGCGGACAGCCAGGCCAGCAACAAGGACGACGCTTCCCCCGTCCGAGATCTTCAGTCAAACGCCAGAGATGGTCAGTCCGTGTCTCAACTTTTTTTACATACGTCACCCAGCAGATCCACTCGTTGCGCGCGAGTGGTGTCAGTCCATTCCAGATTTCTGACATCCCTTTGGCACCGAGCAGCACCTTCCGCATATCAGCTGGTAGCCGGTGGTTTACACCTGTGGCGAGGGTGGTTGTCATAGCGCAATTTTATCCTATAAATCATCAATACAGAAAAAGACCCTGGGCACACATGCGCCCAGGGCCAGATCATTTCACCTCTGTCCGCGCGCCTCCCAGCTCGCGGATGTACGCTTGGAGACGCTCCACCGCTTCAGTCCGTTTCAGGATGAGCTGCAGTAACTCATCTCGTACCACGGCGATGTTGGCACGGACTTGATCGGAAGTAAGCACCTTTTCTCGTAAGTTCTTTATCGTTTTGTCACGAGCCCCCACCAGAATTTTTAGACGCCTCACCTCCTTGTTTGCGTCCTTTATAATCGCCGACAAAGCGTCGATTTCTTCCTTTCTGGTGATGAGTGCCTGAAGCAGGACGGTTACATCATTGTTCGCAAGCTTCGCAGCCTGCATATCAATGGTGCGATTTGCCGCCTTGAGGTCCGTTCGTGCGGTCATGAGCTTTCTCTTAAGGATATCAATTTGCCTCTGACGCAACGAACCGATACGACGAGCCTGTCTAAGGACCTCTTTCATATCCCCGTCCTCAGACTCATTACCTTTTGATCGCCCCACTGCAGTTTGCACTGCCGGCAGGGCGGTCATTTTTTCATGAAGCGCTGCAGCCAACAGTTGCCCGGCGCCAAATAGCACACCAAGCAATTCACCAAGCCGCTTGATACGGTCGACCTGGTAGGTTTCCCGCTCACGCTGCTCGCGGTCAATTTGCTGGCGACGTCGATTCACAGCCGCAGCTTCTTTGTCTTTCGTCGACAACTGGTTACGGAGAGATAGATTCGCATCTCCAGTCTGTTGCAGTTGAGTCTCGAGATTCTCAACCCGAGCAGCAACCAGCTTTAGTGCCTTGTTTTCTCCTTCGAGCGTCGACAGCTTCTGTTGCAGCAGTTGATTTTCGAGGCGAAGGTCACTCTCATCAACGACCACCGGTTGCTGTACAACCGGAGGTTCTGCTTGCTTCGCTCTGGGTGTCACCACAGCGCGTGGTTCTGGCTCCACTATTGGCGGCGGTGCCACTACCATGTGTGGTGACGGAGCCGGCACCAGTGTTTGTGGAGTCGCTATCTGGGTCTGGACTGGTGGGGTTACCTCTGGTGCGACCAAAGGTAGCTTCTCCGGAGCCGATTTAGCGACGACTACTGGTACTGGGGCCACAGGCTTCATCGCCGGTTTGGTTGCCGGAGGCGCTTTTCGCACCACCGGCTTTTCCACTAGCGGTTTTGGTGCCGGAGCTAGTCTTGCCACGGCCGCGACCGGACGAGCCTTAGGCAGTCTGACCATCGTCATGGCCTCTTCGAGCGGTGTTGGGGACTTCGTTCGCTTGCTCCGACTTCTAGCCGCATAGGTTGTCGGCCGAGTGTCTTCTATACGGAACGACAATCCACTCGCCGCAGACATTTGCTTAAGGAGAGTAGCAACATCACTTGCTTCAGTTGCTTCCAGAAGTTGCACCAGCTGGTACAAACCAGTCCGATAGAGTTGGACTAGTTCGGTACCAAGTGGCTTGTCTCCGGGATGGAGATCGCGCACTAAGGTAGCGAGCGAAATCGCATCGTTTGTCCCGAGAGCCGATGCATACTTGTTCTCAGTATGAAACCAATTCGGCGACTTGGCCTTGGCCGGCCGGCTGAGAATGTCCAGAACCTCAGCAAGATGCGACTTGGCAGTCACGAGTTTGAAGTCTCGCTCTGCCACAGGTTCCGCAACTTTGATGATGTTACCGGTACCAAGTAGGAGATGGATCAATGTGATCTTCTCACCTAACACATCCTCAATGGTGACACCTGTCACGACACAAATACCGTGACGGCCGTACGTCACTCTTGCCCCCTTGTTAAAGGAGGCGTTATTTCCCTTATTCATGATCGTGCCTCCTTGCAACGATGTTTGTAGATGGGCTTCTAACCGCCCAGTATGCCAAAGTACTCTCAGTAATACAAGGCTATACAAAAAGCATCCTGCAGGATGCTTTTTGTTCGTTGTGAGCGATTGACTACTTCTTAACTTCTTCAGTAGCGGGCTTAGCAGCCTCTTTGGCATGAGTATCGTGAGCTGGAGTAGCGGTTTCTACTTTCTTTTCGTCTGCCATATATGTTGTATTTATGAACGATTAAACCGCGGGAGTCTCAGTATACGCTACATCTCACAAATAGATAGCAAACACGAAAATCATTCAGTAGCTACCTTATTCTATAACTACAATAATCTCATTACGACGGGTAAACGGAAACGAGAGTGGCGGGTTGTATTGAGCGACTTGCGGTGTATCAAGCATAGTGACACCAGCTTCTGTGAGTGTGGCGACCAACGCCTCTTTCTTTGTAGCAATCCGCTTTTCTGTCGCATATCCCGTAAAGCGAGAGACAGCTGCTTTGTAGGCGGGAACTTCCCGCAGCTTCACTGTTTCGTTATTTGGAACTGGCAGTGTCTCCAGTGTGTACTTCGAAGGGAGAACAAACGCCACCGTCCGTTCTGCTGCTGTGGGATCAGAGGCGATAACCGGCACAGTCATCGCTATCTTTTCGGACTTTTGTTCGAGTACCGGGGCAGTCATCGCAATACTGGTCTTGGTGGTATTGTTCCCAAAAATATAATCAGCGATGTTTCGAAAGCCTGCTTCGAGCGCTACATCGAACGAACCAGTGACTGCGGTCTCAGCTACTATGTACGAATCATACTGGCGAATCTCATACCCATCACGTACTTCAATGACTGTAAAAGACGGTTCTTCTAGATTCCGCACGACGAGATAACTTCCCAACACCCAAAGCCCCAAGAGCACCACCACAGCAATAGTTGCGTAATACATGATTTTTAGTGTACCACAAAAATAGACACCTAGGTGAATCTGTTGTCTTATCTCGCTTAGACCAACCGGACCAGCTTCCCTTTTCGCTTGACGATATTTTTGTAGTCCCACTGAATCTCTTTGGATTTCTTGAGCCAATGCTTTACATCTTTTTCTGCCACCTGGCCGACATTGGTATACGTGACACTCGCATCCTTGAATTTACCAGTGCCCGGCACCAGACCTACCTCACCAAAATCAGCTCCGCTCCAAAACATGAGACGAATACCAGCTTTTAATTTTGAGTATCCCACCACTGGATTGCCATCGAGGAACCACACAGGGTGCCGGTGCCAAATCTTTCCTTCAGACTTTTTTAAGTGCGTTTCAATAATCCGTAACAGCTCGTCACAAATCACTCGCTCACTATCTGCCTGTGCTTGGTTGTACAAATGAATATCAGTTACCATATTACTAGTATACCAAAACCGCTAGTTGGCATTATTTGGGAGTCCAAAGTATCGCGGATACAGTACTGGTGTTCCATCGGCAGTGACTCCAGTGGCAGTAATTGGTAATTGTTCACTACGGAGTGGCCACGGGAGTGGCAGCACACCGGTAAATGGTCGGCGTCCAAAAAGGACATCCGCCACCCCTGCCCCTTCACTGCCTGGCAACCACGCCATGACGAGCCCATCGATAGTTGTCACTTCCTCAGCCAGCAACAGTGGTCGCCCAGCAACAACAATCACAATCACGCGGTCAGCCACCGCTTGCAAATTTTTGATTGCGATGCGATCGGCTTCATCAAGTATCGGCAGCGCTCTATCGCCCCAACCTTCGGCATAGGGCTTTTCACCCACAATCGCAATCCCAATCGCTGCTTTGGTACCGGTAGCAAATACGCCATCAGCCCGATACTCTACTCTAGTAGCCGGACTCACCGCTGCTTGTATACCCGCAAGAATCGAGGTAGCGCCCAGAGGCCAATTACCATCAATACCTTGCCACTCGAGCGACCAGGCGCCCATCTGTTTCCCAATATTATCCGCACTCCCACCGGCCACAAGGATACGTGGAGTACTCGGACGCAGTGGTAGTATATTATCGGTATTCTTGAGTAGTACCGCCGATTTTCCTACCGCCTCGCGAGCCAGTGCTCGTACTGCATTATCACTGACAGTTTCTGCTGCAGCTTCATTTGGAGTATCAAACAACCCGAGCGCAAACTTAGCCCGCAAGATGCGGCGCACCGCATCATCAATGCGAGCATCTGAAATAAGACCTAGTCGATTGGCCCAGGTCACATTGCGAACAAAAGTACGATAATCAAACGGTAACATCACCATATCCACACCAGCATTTAGTGCCTGTACGGTAGCGATGAAGGTACTCGTCTTGCCTTCGTAGACACCATACCAGTCTGATACCAAAAATCCCGTAAATCCAAGCTCACCCTTAAGCACATCCGTAAGTAGATACTTCTGACGAATCACCCGATTGTCTCCCCAGGTGTGGAGACCAACCATAATTGAAAGTGCACCCTCATCAATTGCTGCCGCAAACGGTGGCAGATACTCGGTCCTTAGTGCCACCTCGTTTGCCGCTACCCCCCCTTGATCAATGAAGAAGTTTTTATTTTGTGACGTACCCCAGATCTGACTACCAATACCCACGAAGTGCTTTGGGGTGGCAAGGACTCCGATAGCTGTACCTGAGGCTGTGCCTCCCCGCTGCAGGCCTTCGACATACGCTACACCCAACTCTGAAACCAAGGTCGGGTCATCTGAAAATGCTTCATACACGCGACCCCACCGTATATCGCGAGGTTGATCGAGGTTGGGCGCATAATTCCAATTAGCACCACTACGCAGCATATCTGCCGCGGTCGCCGCTGCCACCTCACGCACCAACTTAGGGTCACGAGTCGCACCAAGCCCAATCATATGCGGAAAGACGGTAAGTCCCTCGATATGCGCGTGGCCATGCACCGCGTCAGTACCATACAGGAGAGGAATACCGAGACGCGATTGCTTCACTTCAGCCTGATAGCCATCAATCATCGCCTTCCAACCATCTACTGAATTATCTGCTGGTTTTGAACCAGAGCCACTGAGGAGTCCACCCAGGTGATAGCGACTAATATCGGTAGGTGCAAGGACACTGTTCTTTTCCACCAAAGCCATCTGTCCTATCTTCTCAGCCAAGGTCATCTGGGCAAGGAGATTTTCAATCCGGTCTTCGGTTGGTTTTGTACTATCGAGATATAAAGCATCCATAGGTGGCAGGGTTTCAACGTGATATGTAACTATAACAAAAAGCCCTAGCAAAAGGAGAAAAACGAGACCCACTATGCGCCAAATGCTGAATATCCGTTTAGGCATTTCTACTATTATACACTGCCTCGTAGTTGGGGCTTTTTCACAAGACAGCGTTAAAAGTGGATGTACACCATCCCGAGATAAACGAGGACCGCCATTACTGCCTGCATTCCAATAAATCGTAACGGACTAAAGTCACTCATACTCGGTACTGAGAGCAACCGACGCAGTGTGATGGTACGGGCCTTACTCCAGAGATAGACGGTAGCGGTGGCCACATACAAGACAATGGCGGTGCCAATCACCACCACGAGATTTGGGCCTTCTGGATCATCCAAGAAAACAAAGATTACCCGCGACAACAAAAGCGCCAAAGCAACAAGACCAACCCATGCAATGGTTTGTCTAGTAATCATAATTCAATTATATCCCAAATTAGTGGCCGCAGCGCGGGAATAAGAAGTAGGCCACAACAAGACCACTGGCGAGCATAAAGATAACCTGGATACCAAGGAGTGGTACAGGATACTTACATCAAAACTGATTCAAGAAAACTAAGAAGTTGGAGTGGTCACATCAACTGGCACAACCTCTACAGCCTTCCAATCGCGAAGATTCAGGATTACTACACCAGTAAAAATGATCAGCACTAACCAAAACGGCAAAGTCAGCAGACCAAACAGCGTTGTCATAATATCTATCATCACAACCGGCACCAAAGCATACAATGAAACTATGTAGGCACTTCTATAGGTAATCGGCAGTTTACGTGCTTTGCCAATGAGGAGCGGTATCAAAGTGAGCGCAAAACTAATAATGATGTAGTACACGAAGCTAAACCCAGCAACAAGACCAATCATCATCAGTGTCAAAGGAATAATTGCTACGTAGGCCCACTTGATGGCAATTTTACTCCAAGAGATAACTTTATCTTCAGTGATTGTTAGGTCTTCACTTTCGTCTAACGAAAAGACACGGGTTTCATTTTCATCTTTAGCGAAATAAAGAGAATCTTTCGTGAGTACCGCCAAAGAATTGTAAGACTTGATAGTATCAACTGACAAGTCTTCTGTAGTATCAATCACCAACAAATTTTCCATATCATCACCCTCTTCCATCAATGCTTCCGGGGTTGGGAGATAGTATGGCACCGGTTCGTTGATCGATACTTCCCCACCTTTAATGGCAACCTCGAGACCATCAGGATACACCTCACTAACATAGTTCCCCTTTGCAAAATCGATCATGCTCGGCATCAAGTTGATGAGTACCGTCACCGCAAATACACTCGCCGCTAGTACATTAACCCAAAACAGCAGCGACATGGCTTTCTCGCGTGGCTCAGCAATACTTTGCTTGTAGAACGAAGGATTATAAAATGTGTCATTGAGACGGCTTACAAATGCTTTAATCTGTTTCATATACATTAAGATTGCCTATTATTATTTGGTCGGATCAAATTCGATAATCCACTCAATTCCATATTTATCGCGAAACATACCAAACGAGGTGCCCCACGGACTGTCGCCGATTGCTCCCTCTACTTCTCCACCCGCAGACAAAGCGGCAAAGATTCTTTCTGCTTCATCAAAGCTATCAGCCGCTACCATGATTTTGCTGCGGTTTTCGTTTTCGCTTACCTGACCCATGAACTCCGGTACATCGTTCCCGACGAGCATGTTCCCACCAATCGGGAGTACTATCTGCATGATTTTCTCCGCCTCATTTGCATCTGGCTGGAAGTGATCTGAGGCCAAATCTTTCAGACGAATGATTTTGGTAAACTCCCCACCAAACACTGATTTATAAAAATTAAACGCTTCTTCAGCATTGCCGTTGAAGTTAATCCATGGATTGATAGTCATATCCATAATTGTACTCCTTTTGTAGCTCACGCAACAGCTCCACCCGAGTACCCCTACTGAGCAATCAAGGTCACCGTAATCGGCATACCCAACGCATCGTACACCATCGTGTCTTCTTGAAGCAGGAACATACCATCACCATTGTCATAGTAGAGAGTAGCGATGTAGGTTTCGCCACGGGTGGCAGTGGTACCAATCGGTAAGAAGAGATTACTGTGTTCCCCGGGCAGAATAAGACCACTCATCAATTCTCCGCCACGGGCACCCTTGATATGTACAAACGCTGACGCACTTACTGAAATATAAGAGAATCGAATAGCTTTACGGTCTAGAGTAAAGTCGGCTGCAAACGAATCATTAGCACCAACCGGCATCTGATACATCATTGCCTCATCGGCAAAGCCAGCTGACGTTGCAGCATCATCGGCAGGCGGAACCGCACGCTTACCAGCGCCCATTTCCATATCTGCCTGAATCATGGCTGGTGCCATTTCAGGAATAGCAGAATCAGTATCGGTATTTGTATCGATACTCGTATTCGCAGGTACAACCGGCGGCATGCCTGGCTGTGGTGACTGTATCACCAAGAACAACATGGCTGCTACCCCAAACGGCACGGTATAGACAAGCCACCACGGGAGTCCGAGATGCTTTTCTTTGGCAGCCGGAGCACGGCGAAGTAGCTCCGCTCGCAATCGGGCTCGGAAGGCTGGATCCACACTGACCGTTGGCTGACCCGCAAGCATGTCTGCCACGAGCACACGCAACACACCCGACTCAATCTCCAAATCAGGATTTTGGGCCAACAGGTCTTTGACGATGATGTCGATATCAGGCTTCATATATGTGTATAGTACGAATAGACCGAAAAAGGTAACGTCGCGGCGAGCAGTAATAAGAGGGGTGCTGATTCCCCACACACCTCACGCAGCTGTCTGATACTCCGTGAAAAGGCCATTTTTACACTCCCCTCCGTCCCTCCGAGGATAGTCGCGATCTCATCAAAACTCTTCCCTTCCCAGATGCGTAGGGTGATGATTTCCCGCTGCCGGGCTGGTAACGACTTCAGGTACCCGTCCACCTTCGCGAGCGAAGCCAGGGTATCAAGCTGGTCCGGTGTCCGCTCATCGTGACCGAGGTCAAAGATGTCATCAATCGGGACATTCTCCTTTTTGGTGCGGTAGTAGTCGATGACGGTATTGCGCGCAATCTGATAGAGCCAGGAGTTAAAGCGGCCGCGACTACTATTATATGACTGTAGTTGCTTGAGCGCTTTAAAGAAGGTATCGCTCACGAGGTCCTCGGCCACCTCCCGACTAAATACCTTGTAGT
>JACCDG011553801.1_pt1 | contig 25012 bp, 13 predicted proteins | sample 7442471 | NCBI WGS metagenome assembly JACCDG01 (sample SAMN15323444, study PRJNA562643) | freshwater metagenome | isolation source: river surface water | place: USA:Blue River Watershed | collected 2017-08-17 | reverse complement strand
GCGAGTATGGTGGAATCGGTAGACACACCAGACTTATGAAAATTGAGCCTCATTTAGGAAACTTTATGAGTGTAATTCCTCAAATTCGGTGAAACCTGTAAAATGGCAATACCGAGCCAAGCATCGTAAGATGAAGGTGTAGAGACTAGACGGGGAACACCTAAACTGAAAAGTATGGTGAAGGTATAGTCCAGACCACAAACCGAAAGGGTAGTGAAAACTATAGTGGTACGAAAATCTGTTGAGGGTAACCTCGTGGGAGTTCAAGTCTCCCTACTCGCATTAACGGTAAACATTTTATAAATAACTATAAGTATTGTTTACTGTTATGGCAAAATCTAGAAATTATACAGATGAAGAATTTGTAAAAATTGTAGAAGAAAGTGGAAGTTTACGCCAAGTTCTTTCTAAACTTAATTTAAAAGAAGCTGGTGGAAATTATCAATGTGCTAAAGAAAGAATCAAAAAACTTAATTTAAGCACTAGTCATTTTCATGGACAAGCATGGAACAAAGGTAAACAATTACCTAAAAGGCAACCCATTGAAACTTACCTCGTTGAAGATAGGTTGGTCCAATCAAATAATTTAAAAAAGCGTTTGATTAATGAAGGAATAAAAGAACACAAGTGTGAGTGTTGCGGTATTACAGAGTGGAACGGTAAAATCACACCGATAGAACTTGACCACATAGACGGAAACCGATATAATAATACTTTAGAAAACCTTCGTCTCTTATGTCCAAACTGCCACGCACAGACAGAAACATATAGAGGTAAAAATAAAAAATCTTAAACAACCTCTAAATATTGAAAAGTAATAGGAATCATCCTATGAAGTACAGGATAGATGCCAGATATGTTTGGTATAATAGAGGAGCACAAATTGTTCTGATGTACTTCATAAATCAAATTCCTTTTACTTTTGATGATGTTCCAGATGATGGTCTTTTTGACCTGAGTCTGATTGAAATAGCAGACAACGAAAGACGATTTGAACCAGAGGACATATATCAATCTTCTTACTATTTGATGTTAGAAGAATGTCATCCTCTTATGTTTGAATTGGATCTGGAAAATCCAGAAATGTTACCTATTGATTAAATGCCCTTGTAGCTCAGTTGGTAGAGCACGGCTTTTGTAAAGCCGTTGTCGCAAGTTCGAGTCTTGTCGGGGGCTTGAGTTCATATAACTCCAATGTCATTACTTTCACAAAAAGACCGAGAACTTGCTATTAAAGCGTTAGAGCATTATAAGACACAAATTCCATTAACTATTTCCATAGGAGAACTTGTTTCGGATACTGCCATCAAACAAGACGAACAAAAAATGATGGAATTAAATGCTCTTATAAATTGGATTAAATTGGAATATTTTAAAAATGAGAATTAATTTGTGGTACTGCAATGAAATGAAACAATGGCGTTGGACTCTCGTGGATGATCACCGTCCAATTGTCAAAATGGAATCTGGTCAACGACCAGACCTTCGTGCTGCAATGAATGATGTTGCTAATACAGTAGAATACATGATGAATAAAGAAAAATAATCATCTTATTCTTTTTTCTTATGATAAATAAGTCATAAGGAACTCATAAAAAATAAGATGGGATTAAGTCGCCTAGAGAATTTTATTCGTAGTATTAGAGGCAATATAATATATGTTGATCCTAATGCACTAGATGCCACAGATGCAATTGAGAATACTGGAACTTCTCTTGCTCGACCATTTAAAACTCTCCAAAGAGCTTTGGTAGAGGCAGCTAGATTTTCATATTTGCCTGGACAGGATAACGACAAATTTGGAAATACTAGCATTTTGTTATATCCAGGAGATCATATAATTGATAATCGTCCTGGATTAATTCCTAATGGTTTCAATTTCCGTTTTAGAAACGGATCAACTACAACTGATTTTACTCAGTTTTCAGCTCAAAGTAATTTTGACATTACTACTGACAACAATGAGTTATATAAACTAAATTCAGTCAATGGTGGAGTTATAATTCCCAGAGGAACCTCTATCGTTGGAATGGATCTTCGTAAGACTAAGATTCGTCCAAAATATGTCCCAGATCCAACTAATGATCTAATTGATAATTCTGCAATATTCAGAGTTACTGGTGCATGTTATCTGTGGCAGTTTACAGTTTTTGATGCCGATCCCAATGGGCAATGTTTCTACAACTATTCAAACGCAAAAGCAGTTCCTAATTTCTCACATCACAAACTAACTGCATTTGAATATGCAGATGGTGTAAATAATGTCAATTTAGATATTGGTACATTCGATAGAACTGACCTTGAAATGTACTATGAAAAAATTAGTATTGCATATGGTGCTTCCAGTGGAAGGCAAATAGAACCAACTTATCCAAGTGTAATTGACATTCAACCAAAAATTGATGAATACAGAATTGTAGGATCTAAAGGTAATCAAATTGGAATCACTAGCATTACTGCAAGTGGAACTAAAGTTACAGTAACTCTAGATGAAGATGCTCCTGATTTGCAGGTAGATACTCCAATTCGTATAGACGGAGTATTGACAGACGGTTACAATGGTCAATATGTAGTTTCTGGTGTCGTCGATTTAAATAAAATTCAATATAATGTTTCTGTTGCACCAGTAATCACAAATGGTGGATCTGGAGGAACATTGAGCGTTGTAGTTGATACTGTAACATCTGCTTCTCCTTATATCTTTAATATTTCATTGCGTTCAGTGTATGGAATGTCTGGATTACATGCAGATGGAAGTAAGGCAGATGGATTTAAGAGTATTGTAGTTGCGCAATTTACTGGAATTTCTCTACAAAAAGATAGCAATGCATTTGTAATCTATAATCCAGTGACTGGATTATATGAAGATAGGACAAATTCATCTATTGCAAACTTATATTCTAATTCTAAATCCAAATATAAAAAGAATTACTTAAATTATCATGTAAAAGCAAGTAATGATGCTATCATTCAGGCGGTATCAATCTTTGCTATTGGATATGCAGAGCATTTTGTTGCTGAATCTGGTGGAGACCAATCTATCACAAACTCGAACTCTAACTTTGGTGCAAAGTCATTAGTTGCCAGAGGATACAGAGAAGATGCATTTGCACGAGATGATGTTGGATATATTACACATATTATACCACCACAGAGAATAGGATCACAAGAAACAATAATTTCTCCTTTCATTGAATTTAATTCTATTGATAAAACTAAAACATTATTAGTAGGTAGTTCAAACAGACTCTATTTGTATAACCAAATCAATGAGTCCATTAGACCACAAATTGTTGTTGATGGATATAGAATTGGCGCAAGACCAAATGATACTCTAAATGTATTATTATCTGGACAAGAATATGGTGCTCCAATTATTATGCAGGGCACCACACAAACAAGTTATGAAAAGACAGCCAAAGTCAAGAAAAAAATAGATGGAATTAGTAATGAAATTAATTCTAATACTATAACTTTAACTGAAGCTCATAATTTTGTTAATGGAGAATCCGTAAGAATAATAAGTTCTGATGGATCTCTACCAAGCGGAATTGAAAACAATAAACTATATTATGTAATTACTAGCTCAACATTCCCTTCCCTTGGGGTAAATCAAATTAGATTAGCCAAGACTTTCAATGATGCAATAAATGGAGCTAATGTAAGCTCTGCCGTAACAATTTATAGCATTGAAACTGGAAATTTAAAAGTTGTTAGCCGAGTTTCAGATAAAAACTCAGGAGATCCAGGACACCCAGTACAATGGGATTCTACTAATTCACAGTGGTATCTAAATGTACAGAGCTCAAATGCAATTTGGAATGCTTTAAGTTCATTTCCTTTTGATGTAACACCAAGAACATACATTAAGAGAAGTATTGATACAAGAAGCTTAGATGACAAAATATTTAAGTTTAGATATGTCATACCTAAAGATTCTTTAACCAAAGCAAGACCTCCATTAGATGGATATGTTATTCAGGAATCAAGCAGTAACATAGGATCTGATTTCGAATTATCTTCTCAATTTGATTTTGATGCTAATACTCTCACTAGGACAGATAATTTAAAAAATATAAGAGTCATATCAAATGCCACATTCTCTGGTGGAACTGTAACAATAACATCAGAAGTTCCTCATAATCTTTCTGTTGGATCACAGGTAAAAATTCAACAAGTATCTTCATCCGATAATGTTGGAGCTACATATAATTCTGGGTATAATGGAATTTACACCGTAACTTCTACTCCAAGTTCAACTGAATTCAGATTCAATACCACTAAAACTCCAGGAACATTCTTAAATAATACTTCAAATAGAGATACTTCTCTGCCTTATTTCACTCGTAAAGTTTATAGAGAAACTTATATAGTTTATAGAACCCAAGAAATCCAACCTTACATTCAAAATGTACAAGATGGAATATATCACATAATTGTTTTAAATTCTTCGAATTCTCCAAGAGCAGTTGAATTTTCAGATTTGAAATTCATTCAACCTCTTCAATACTTGTATCCACAAGAAAATAGAGATTATCCGATATCCGACCCACAATCCACTACTTCATATGCTTCATCCGATGTAATCGGACAAGTTACCATTGATAATTCACAAAATAGTATTACAAAAGAAACTTTTGAGAAATTTACAACTGATTTCAAATCTTCATTCAATATAACAAATATTAGATCTTTAACTGGAACATCACACACAATATACACTGATGTTGATCATGGATTAAACGGAATTACTGCACTTAGTATTGTTAGTGCTGGTAGCGCATACGGTCCAATTGCTGGTTTCACCGGAGATCTATATAACGCTCGTCTAGTTGGATTTGCCAACTCAACAGTTGGGGAAGGTGCAAGTGCGGTCATTAGAGTAAATTCTAGTGGCGCAATAACAAATGTTAAAGTTATAAATCCAGGTAGTGCATATGGAATAGGAAATACATTATCTGTTGTTGGAGTTGCCACCACAAGTTCTCATGTTGTTGGTGTTGTAAGAGTTGATGCAATTAATGATGCAATCGATGATACAATTTTTGTAGATGGAATAAAAGAAGATGCAGTATTAAGTTATAATAATCTTTATAGAGTCAGTGGGATTACAACAAGTAGGTCTATAAATGTTATTTCTTCGAATAATATTTCAAATGTAGTCACAAATGGCATTTCAACATTAACTTCTACATCTAATCTAATTTCTGAACTTGGACCCAAATCACTATTAGTATCATCTATATTACATCCAGTAAATTCGTCCATTGGTATCGTTACTACTACGACTGCACATGGTCTCAAAGTAAATTCTAAAGTTAGACTATACAGTAGTACATCTCCACAATATAATCAAGATTTTATTATATCAAAAGTTAATAGTTTGACTTCTTTTGATTTGAATATAGGATTTACAACTACTACAAATACTACATTAACTTCAATATATTCATATCCTCATACATATTCTTCTAATTTTGGATCCATTTCAGCCGAAAATGAAAAAGTTACTTCAAGATTAATTCCAATTTATGATGGAAACACTAGAACTCTTGGGGCAAATGTTCTTTTATCTAATACAACAATTACAATTTCCGATGCTGTAAACAGTGGTCTTAAGATTGGAGATTTCTTATCGATTGACAATGAGATTGTAAAAATATCTTCGACTGTAAACTCTAACATTATACCTGTAATTAGAGGTGTATTGGGTAGTGTAATTGAAACTCACTTATCTGGAGCAGTAGTTAGAAAAATATCACCAATTCCAATTGAATTTAGAAGACACTCAATTCTAAGAGCATCTGGACATACTTTTGAATATGTTGGATTTGGACCAGGAAATTATTCCACATCACTTCCCGACTCACAAGATAGATTAATTACTCCACAAGAAGAACTTCTTTCTCAATCATTTAAATCTGATGGTGGAATTACAGTATTTACTGGAATGAATAATGATGGCGATTTTTATATTGGAAACAAAAAAATAAGTTCAGCCACTGGACAGGAAGAAGTATATGATGCACCTGTTCCCACTGTAACTGGCGAGGACTTATCTTCAGATAAAATTGATATTATTTCCACATCAGAAATTAATATAACAAAGTCAATTAAAATAGAAGGTGGAATAAGTAAAGATGTTATTTCTAAATTTGATGGTCCAGTTGTATTCAATAATAAAATAACTTCAACATCAGATAAAGGAGTTGAAGTCAATTCATTATTCTTACAGGGATCTGCAAATGTATCTAGAAGAGTTACCGTTGGGATTACCGTTCCGACTTTGATTGGAAATGCAGGTGATATTGAATTTAATGCAAATCCAAATGATGGTGGATCAGCAGGTTGGATATTTACCAATCAAAATCAATGGAGAGAATTTGCTCCAGTCAAAGATTCAAATGGAAGATATGTTGGACTATGGAGTGGAACATTCTATGGTGATGGTTCAGCACTATCTGGACTAGAATCAACATGGGTTGTTCAAACTGGAGTTGGAATTTATACCGGAGCAAATGTTGGAATTGGAACTCTTGCTGATTCCAAGTCAAAATTAAAGGTAAATGGATTACTAAATGTAACTGAGATTATAGAAGCAGCCACAATAGTCAATATAGATTGGCCAATTCTTTCACCAACTTTACAACCAATTGACATTTATCTAGGTGATAATAATGTTTATTATTATACTAGACCATCTTCAAGTGATTGGACTATAAACTTTACTGGAAGTCCAATTTCTCTATTGGGAGATGTGTTGGAGGTTGGGCAGTCGATTACAGTTGCATTCCTAGCAACTATTGGACCAACTGCTAGATATAATAACAATATAACTATTGATGGGAATCCATTCACTAATGTTTATTATTATGGTGGTGCACAATATACTTCTGGATATCCGAATGGAATTGATGTGTATACATATGTTATAGTTAGAAAATCCACAACTGGAACTATAAACGATCAATATACAATATTGGCCTCACAGTCAACTTACGGTAGATAAAATATGCCAATTATAGGAGCAATAGGAAATGCATCTGAATATGCATATCGTTCAAATTTAGTTGATTCTACAGATCCATTTGACTTTACTGATTTATTCAATGTCGATCCCGGATTAACTTATTATAGTGATTATGTAAGGATTACTGGCTTTAAAAGTCAACTTAGAGTTACGATAGATCCAGGTGCTTCCTATTCTCTTTTTGCTTCAGTATTTGATAACCAAAATCGTAATTCACTTGCCTTTGACAATAATTTTCCTTTACAGGCGAATTTTTCACAAGACTTAGATCCTAGTCTTAGATTTACTACTGATTCTACTTTTATTAAGAACAATCAATCTATAAGACTTTCTAGAACTGTACCTCCTATATCATTTCAACCAGCTTCGTTGGATTCTACTGCAATAAGATTTGACCAGTTTAACCCAAGATTTAGTCAAGACTTTTTGCCCGCAAACACAATCCCTGTTGTTTTTGGTTCAACATATACTTCTGTAGTTTCGGTTGGAAAGAGTGTACAAGACTGGATTATACGGGTTAGAGATGCTGATAGCACACCAGATCCCATAGTAATACCAAACTCTATTGATGTACTTGCTGGTGTATCAGTAACAACATCATCATATACTATTACAGGACTTGAGCCAAATGTTAGATTTCCTTCTTCAATTTTAACTGGAAATGGTGGTATAATTGTTGATGGAATTGTCCCATCTGTTACAAATACTTTACTTCAGAATGGAAGTATTATTAATTTAGATACAATTTCTTCTAATTATGGTCAGACTAAAACAATTAATTTTGGTGTTGGGACATACTCTACAACTTGGAATGTAACCACTCAACCATTAGATTTGTCTGCCACTTTCATATTTTACAAGGCAGATCCTGGGACTGGAGTATTTAATCCCACTGGAATTAATAACTTTACTCCCCTAACTAATATAGCATTATCCACACAATATAATACATCAACTGCTTATGGGGTTGGTCGAACTGAAGCTTTTGTAATTGGTGGTCTAAATGTTGGTTTAGCCACTGATATTACATTTACATCTGGGGCTTCTTATGAAGTTAGAAGACCATCTGGTGGAACTTTAATAAAAGGATATGACGACCCACCAATACAGATAATTAATGGCGATGCTATTAGAGTCAGACTAACATCTTCTAGTACTTATAGTACAGCAGTCACGACTACAGCTACAGTTGGAACTACGAGTCAGCAAGTTTGGTCAATTACTACACAGGCAGATCCTGGTGTTGTACCTGGTGTTGTACCTGGTGTTGTACCTGGTGTTGTACCAGTTGTACCTCCACCACCAATAACAACAAGAGCAATCGAAAGGAGATTTAATGCAGATATTGATAGACATTTTTATGGGTGGGGAGATGCAGTTAGCGGGACAATTACCGCCACTACTACAGTAACTAATGGAGCACCTAATTTAAGTTACCCAGTAAATGCTATACCTTTCCTTGGAGATGCCGCATACTCAAATTCTGGATTTATAAATACACCGAATGCCAGTTCAGTTGTAGGTACATATCCAACTGCCACAACCGTTTGGTACTTTGTTAGACCAATAAGAATTTATAATGTGAATCGTCAAGGTGATGGTGGTGTTTCTGGTGGTGGCAATGCGAATGTTACATATCGAGGTGATACTGATTTTGGTCAAGTGGATAGAGGTCCTGTAGTAGGAACCCCAACATCAATTTATAATAGAAGAGGATTTATTTGGACAAACAATAATAATGGATTGCCAAGTTATGTTGGGTCCATTACATTTAGCTACACATTAAACAACTTTACTCCGGAACCGGGATTTAATTTAGCAACATCTAGTCCTGGAGCTGGGGCACAAAGATTGTTTATGCTTTATAATAATAACAGAGAAGACCATCTTGTTTCCTTTAGTTCAACAGAAGGTACTGCTGTAGGATATGAACTCATACAAGAATTGGGTTGGGCATATCCCGGTAGTTTATATACTGTAGCTACAGCACCGACAGGATATAGAAGACTTTTCCGCATTCTCCGTGCAAATGGTGAGCATTTTTATACTATCAATGATGTTGAAGCCACTAATGAAGTTAATGTGAATGGTGGAGTTTTTGAAGGTGATGGACCTGGCATTAATAGATTTGCATGGGTTCTTTGATGTAATAAATAATAAAAAAAGGGGATAGTGAACCTTTAGAGGAGAAGTATGGCATTAACCAAAAACTTCGTAATAAGAAATGGACTTGAGGTAGGATTAGATTTAATCTATGCAGATTCAGCAACAAAGAAGGTTGGCATAGGATCTACTGTACCAGAATATAATTTTGATGTAAGAGGGGATCTAGCATTAGATGACCTCTTTTTAGTTGGCGTAACTAGTTCTTTAGTTAAAGTTACTACTGGAATTGCATCAGCGACTTCACCAGGAGTAATTAGTGGAATTGACACTTCATTAATAAGGATAAATGACACTTTAACTGAATCAAATAATGCATATTTTGCTCCATCGACTAGAGTAGTATCAGTTGGAGCATCAATTGTAAATTTAAATGTAGCTCACAAAAACGGAATTGGCTCAACTACTCTTACAATCACTATTAATAGAAGAGTAACTAGTGGAAATCAAAATAATGTATTGGTATCAAGGGGGGAATTCAAAGGACCAGAATGGAAGCAAATAGAAGAAATCGTAGCGATAAATACTGAACAAAATGATGATAATGTAAATTATAATGTAGTATTTGCTGGGAATCCAGAAGATGGAGTAGAAAATACTCTTAAAGTTGACGCAAATGGATTAGTATATAACCCATTCTCAAATCGACTTGGAATTGGAGTAACACCAAATCATGAGCTCGATGTGATTGGAGATGCATCAATCAGTGGAGATGTGACTTCAGATACTTTAAATGTAGATACACAATCTACTCTTGCCGCAGCAGAAGCAACATCTTTAACCGTAACTCCCGGACTCAGCAATTTATCGGATGTAACGGCAGCGAGTGTAGAAGCAACATCATATAGAATTGGAGCTGCACCATCATTAACGAATTTCCAAATTGATAATTATAACTTATACACACAAATGGGAGTATTTAATGCATCAATTACTCCTTCGCATGTAATAGATTCATATGATATTACTAACTCTGACTTTAAAATTTCTGAATATACTTTACATATAAGAAATATCGCAAATAATCAGGCGCAAAAAGTTTTAGCCATGCAAGATGGAACTAATGCTTTCTCAGAAGAATATGGAATTATATACCATCCAGATATAATAGTTTCTATTGGAGCTACAATTTCTGGTACAACTTTCCAACTTATTGCTAGTGCGAATGTAAATACTACTGGAAATGTTCGTTATAGATTCATTAGACATACTCTACTGTAAAATGCAATACAAACACTACACTTTAAGTGTAACTCAACCTGAATATTGGCAAGAAATACATGATTCTTTGTGCGGAGAATCTGATTGCGATCATATTCCAAATAGATGTGTTGAATGTTCTGATGAAAAAGAACACAGTCCAACCAGGGGTACATTTTTACTCACCGAAGAAGAAGCCCAAGAATTAACAAATCATCCTAATATAAAATGGATAGAATTATCTTCGATTGAGTATCCAAAAATATATCCACAACCAGTTCCTATTGCATCTAGGTGGCCAACTGATGTAAAAATATACAGAGATTTGCAGCTATCTATTTCCCCAACTCCAGCACCAGAAGAAATCAACAGAACTAATTGGGCAATCAAAAGAACTATACTACAAAAAAGTTCTGATTTTTGGACGCAAACTGGAGAATTTATACCTCCTGTTTTAGGAAATGTAGATTATACGATTGATGGATCAAACACTGATATTATAATACAAGATTCTGGTGTCTTGCAATATCACCCAGAATTTTTAGACTCTACAGGAAAATCTAGAGTTAGAGATATAATTTTAGATGGACCATATCATATTGATCCAATATACTTTAATACAAATGGGCTGACAGTTATAAAACCAGATGGAAGAATAGGAATTACAGAACTTGCTGCAAAAAATTGGTGGCAGAACTCGTCTCTTAGATCTCCACAGTTTTCTTCTATTGGTACCTTTATAATACCACCTGCATACAATGAAAACGACACTTTGGGCACAAATTTGAATGGTTCAAGTGGACTAACTGATTCACATGGAACTGCATGTGCATCTCTTTCTGCTGGTAAAAATTTTGGCACCGCATTCAATGCCAATATTTGGAGCATATACTGTGTATCAAGAAGTCGAAAATTTAATGTTCCCATAGAACTTACTTTTGATTTGATGAAAGTATTTCATCAATATAAACCAATAAATCCAGTAACCGGAGTAAAAAATCCAACTATTATCAATGGAAGTTGGGCATATTTTGCTGGATTTAATTCTAGTACAACAGTTTCTTACAGTTTTAGTGGACAAGTAGGAACATTTATTGGAAATGCTCCAGCGACAGATCCAACTAAACCTGTATTATATGCCAAAGAGGCTTTAACAACCGCAAGTGATGGAAGATATAGGGATTATGTTAGTAGTTCTCGTAGTGCTAGTACAGATTTAGCTGGAAGTGAGCTCATGGATTCTGGTGCAATTTTTGTTGCAGCAGCTGGAAATAGCAATCAAAGATTAGGAATTGGTCTTGGTGATCCACATTTGTTAGATTATTTTACTGATGTTACATTTCCATTTGATCCAAATCCAGAATTTCCAGCTGGGACAGTTCCTAGTGGACATAGAAATTGGCTAACACCAACTGGAATGGGATATAATTCTGTGACAGATTTTCATCCTGTAATATGTGTTGGTGCAATGGATGATTTTAGATTATCTGATGGCGCAGAAAGAAAAACATTTTATTCCAATAACGGACCAGGAATAGATGTTTGGGCACCTGCGGATGAAACTCTAGCTGCCGGATTAAATTTTGATGCAAACAAATACCAAAGACAAGATAATATTTTATTTTATGACAGATACTTCAACGGGACAAGTGCAGCTGCACCAGTTGTGGCTGGAATTGTTGCAATACACTTGCAATTAAATCCAACTTCGACATCTAGTCAAGTTAAAAATTGGTTATTTACATCAGGATCTGTCACTTTAACCAGTGAATACTTAGATCAATATCCAGATTCAACCAGTGTAACATATTGGTCTGGCCAATATAATATGAGAGGAGCCGAAAAAAGAATAATTTATAATCCTTATTCAACCTCCTTTGTTCCACCTCCACCACCTCCACCACCTCCAGGTCCAACGCCTCCACCGCCTCCACCGCCACCTCCAGGTCCACCTGGACCAGGTGTTGATGATATATATACTAAATTAACTATAGAGGGTGATGGGCTTTCATTATTCGGAATCTCAATAGAATAAATATTTAAAAAAAAGAAATGTCGGATAAAAGCTTTGGTGCAAGAAGAATAAATCTGATTGGCGGACAAGAAGTTCCGAACATTACAAGTCAAAATGACTTGAACATTTTTGCAAATAAAGTTGCAATCAGTACTAATTTAAGTGTTGGTAGTTCTGTAACTGCGGTTGATTATTATGGAGATGGCGTAAATTTAGTTGGTATTGTAACTAACTTAGTCCCTGGGATTGGAATCGATTTATTTCCATCTCAAACTCCTGGAAATAAAGGCGAAGTAAAAGTACAGGCATATAAGCCACTAGGAAAAACTATTTTTGTTACGCAGAATGGAGATGATAATAATACTGGATTAACAGAAAGTCATGCCAAAAGAACGATTAAAGGAGCAGCTAATGTAGCTGTATTTGGAGATACAATTAAAGTATATCCTGGAGTTTATGTCGAAGAAAATCCAGTAGTATTGAAAAAAACCGTTTCTGTAGAAGGAACCGAGCTTAGAAACTGCGTTGTCACTCCAAAATTTCCATATCTAGATCTATTCCATGTAAACAATGGCTGTCATATTACTGACATGAGCTTCATTGGTCCAAAAATGACCGATGGTGCTGCTGTTGTTGCACTCCAACCACTCCAAGGAGTTGCTGTAGATAGATTCTTTGATGCTGCAAGAATGGTCAGAATTAATCTTGACTATATTGCAAGAGAATCTGTTGGATTTTTGACCAGTGGTTTTAGTGGATTTGCAGGTAACCATAGAGAACAAGATGCTGCAAAATTAATTGATTTGAATATTAATTATATTGCAGCAGAAGCAGTTGGATTTTTAACCTCACCATCTGGACTCAACTTTACAATTCCTGGACCAGGAACAACCGAAGATTGTGCAGATGATATTAAAGATATTTTCCGTTCTGTTTCTTATGACCTAAAAGCAAACAGCAATCGTAAATCTGTTGGAGCAGCATTATCATACTTTAATAATTCTGGTGCATTAGTTCACATTACAGGAGTAGGAGTTTCTGCGGCAACAATAGCAACATTAAATTATGCTGCAGGTATAGCAAAATCAGTTATTGATAATGTTGCGCCACCTACATCATATCAAGTTTCAGTTTCTCAAACTTTTAACCCATCCGTAATTACTGTCCCTGGTGGTTGTGTTGCAGTTGGTACTACCATTTCTCAGCTTGTAGGGATTGTTACTTCAGCAATTGGAGCTGGAAATACTAGCGGACTTCCATCAATTAGATTTGGAGTTAGATTAGAAAGTAAAGATTGTGCAGATGATATCAAAGATATTTGGAAGTGTGCGATACATGATATTACCAGAGGAGGAAACTCTCGTTCAGTCGATGCAGGAAAAGCATATTACGATTCTAACTGGAATTTAATTCCACAAATCTTAAAAAATCCAGCCGAAGTTGATCAAACTATTGCCACAGTTGACTATTCTTTCAATGTTGCTCGTGCAATAGTAAACAATGTAACTTGGGGTGGGTATCCAGTTGGTCTTGGCACAACAGTCGCAAATGTAGTATATAATAATATAACTGGAGTAACTTCAATTACTGCAATCGATCATGGACTATCATTGGATGATGCAGTAAAAATTGTTGGACTAGGATTTACTTGTCCATCTGGTCCAGGTATTGTCACTTATCCATCAGGTTCTCTAGGTTACATATTCAATGTACTAAAAGTCGTAGATGACGATCACTTTGAAGTTATTGTTGGGCAATCTACTCTTCCACACACTTATGTTTCTGGTGGAACAATACAAAAGTATACCAGCTTCCAAAATGAAATTACCCAAATAAAAGATTTGGGAATGCAAGTTGATCCATTGACTGGATTCAATAATGGCATAAATGGTTGTGCTAATGTTGTTTCTGCAATGAGATCTTGCGTTGGTGTTGTCACAAGCATTGTTGGACTCGGATCCGAGGCATTTACAACAGTTGGAATAAGAACTACATATCCTGGAAATTCTGGCATTGGATTTACAAGCACAATTGGAATTACTTCTGCAGTTTACGATGAAGTATCTGGTAAATTGACTCTAGTTTCACCTGGACTAAAAGCAATTAAAGGAGAGTCTATAGAATTAAGAGATTTATCATTTAGCTGCAATTCTGGCGGCAGTGGTATATCAACTCAATTGTTCCCATCTGGTAGGTATGGATATGATTTCTTTGTAGATAAAATAAATGATGACCAATCATTTGAAGTTTATGTTGGAGCATCAACACTTCCACATACTTATGTTGGTAGTGGAGTAGCTCTTGATAGAACAGTAGCAGTAACAACTGCAACATATAATAATGTAACTGGCATTACCACAATTAAGGCAGAAGGATTATCAATAGAGACTGGAGATCTCGTCAGAATAAGAGATCTAGAGTTTTCTTGTCCAAGTGGAAGTGGCACAACTACAATTTATCCAACAGGAAATAATGGATTTGAGTTTAGAGTTCTAGATATTGTAACTGACAAACCAGTTAATGTAACAAATGCAGTATATGATAATACATCTGGAATAGCAACCATTACTGCACCTGGAATAAATTTAGAGTACAATGATTTAGTTGAATTAAGAGATTTATTATTCAGCTGCCCTGACAGTCCACCAAATTTAACTTATCCAACAGGAAATAATGGATATAAATTTAGAGTATTAACTTCAATTGGATCGACATTTACCGTTAATGTTGGAGAATCTACAATACCACATACATATATTCCTACAACTGGAATTGCAATCAATAGAACAAATACTGCTAATGACACATTTACTATTAATGTTGGGCCATCAACGATCCCACATACTTATGTTTCCGGTGGTGTAGCAATTCCAGAATTTTCTAGAGGAGTTGGACCGATCACTCAAGGTCCATATGTAAGAAACTGTACTAATTTTATTGGCGACAGTATTGGAATGAAAGTTGACGGATTTGCTGCTGAACCAGGTGATCAAACTGACATTGGTGTTACTGGAACCATGAGTGTTGACTCATATACTCAATATAATCAGAATGGAATCGGAGTATCTATTACTAATGGCGCTTATGCTCAGTTAGTATCTATCTTTACTATCTGCGATGATATTGCAGTGTATACTGGATCTGGTGGTCAATGTGACCTTACAAACTCAAACGCTTCATTTGGTAATTATGGTTTATATTCAAGTGGCGTAGGAGACAGAACTTCAAAATCAATTTATCGTTATACCGGAAAAATAGTTGAAACTGCTCCAATTGAAACTGATACTATAGTTGTTTCTGGCGTTGGAACGAATCGTCCTTATGATGGACAGGCATTATACTTCGGTGAATTATATAATACAGTTCAAACTATAATTGTTGATGAACCAGGTCTTGGATATCTTCCTGGTTTGCCTCCTAGAGTAACAATTGGTTTCCCAGAAGGGCCAAGTGGAATTCGCGCAGAAGCATCTGCAAATGTAGATCAATTTGGTAGAGTTACTTCTATTGATGTGATTAGTACTGGAAGTCAATATAAAGGAATACCTACAGTTGAAATTGCTCCACCTCCTGGAGGAATTGGTGTACAGGCTACAGCCAGAGCAACATTATATCCAACATATTATAACATTGCAACTGCAACTGAGCCAGTAAATGGCGTCTCAACTATCGTTTTAACTCAAACTCTAAATAATACAGTTGGGTCCGGAACTACAATATACTTTAGTAGATTGAGTTTGCAAATTGCAACAACAATCTCATTTGAGTGGGTTGGGGCCGGAACAAATATTGATACCGCAAAGCCTGCCTTGGGTGGTATCACAAATCCAGACAATGAAGTAGTAAAAGTAGAAGGTGGGCAAGTAATTTATACAAGCACAAATCAAGCTGGTAACTTTAAAATTGGTGACGATATTACTGTAAATCAATTGACTGGAACTATCACGGGAAGATCATTTGATCAAAGTTTGTTAAATACTATAACACCTTTAATCATTGCATTAGGTAAGTAAAATGGCAGCAATTGCTCTTAATAGATTTAAAACAATTAGAGTTGGAATTACAACCCAAATGGTTGGTATTTATACCTGTCCAATTGGGGTTGCTTCAATTATAATTTTATCTCAAGTCACAAATGTTTCCACTGCAGGGACTACATATAATGTAACTGCTGTCCATTCTCGTGATCTTGTCATACAACCAGCAGAAATAAAAGCCGATTATAAATTTGCAAATGAAGTAGATATTCCACCTAATGATAGTGTATCATTAATACCAGATGGTAGACTTGCATTAGAAACATATGATGTGATTAAAATTCAGGGTAATGAAAATGGTGTTCTTGAGTTAATTCTAAGTGTCCTCGAAACTGCTAAGAAATAAAAGTAAATGACTAAGTATACTTCAGGAAGAGTAAAGAGATTCCCACAATCTGGAATCACTTCAGACCGATACCAATTTTTAGGTTTAGAACAGGCTGAACCAGATCTTGGAGATCCTCTTGTTGGAGTATCTTCCATAGGTACAAACCCATTTCCTCCTGGATCGAAATTAACTAACGAACATTATGTATTAACTGCGGTTCAAGGATATACTGGGCAAAGATTTTGGGTTCCAAGTAAAGATTTAGTAGTACAAGCAATTCAAGGAACTCAAGGTCGTCAGGGAACTCAAGGTACTCAAGGTACTCAAGGAACCACTGGTCCTAGTATAAAAATTATTGGTTTGGTGCCAAATGTACTAGCTTTTGGTCCTGGAAATGAAGATGCAGTCTTAAATGATTTTGTAGTTAATAATGTAGCTCCGATCGGCACATATACTACATTACCAGGAGATGGAATTATTGATGATGCCACAGATGAATTTTGGGTATGGGTAAATTCATCCGAACAATGGTTGAATGTAGGAAAAATAAGAGGACCACAAGGAACACAAGGAACACAAGGTCTTGGTGGTGAAGGGGGCACTCAAGGTGCCCAAGGAATTCAGGGAACACAAGGTAGACAAGGAACTCAAGGTACTCAAGGAACTCAAGGTCTCCAAGGAACACAAGGAGTACAAGGAACCGGTGGAGAAGCCGGAGCCCAGGGATCCCAAGGAACACAAGGAACTCAAGGTCGCCAGGGAACACAAGGTCTCCAAGGCATTCAAGGAGCACAAGGACCTCAGGGAACTCAAGGTCTTCAGGGAACTCAAGGTTCTCAAGGAATTACGGGATCTCAGGGATCACAAGGTCTTCAAGGTTTACAGGGCGAATCGATCCAAGGCACTCAAGGAACACAAGGAACACAAGGTAGACAAGGAACTCAAGGTCTTCAGGGAACTCAAGGTACTCAAGGTCTTGCTGGAGATGTACAGGGACCACAAGGTACTCAAGGTCTTCAAGGACCTCAAGGACCTCAAGGTCTTCAAGGATCCCAAGGAATTCAAGGTCTCCAAGGATCACAAGGTCTTCAAGGACCCCAAGGACCCCAAGGTCTTCAAGGAACACAAGGTCTCCAAGGTAGTCAAGGAGCACAAGGACCTCAAGGTACTCAAGGAACTCAAGGTCTTGCTGGAGATGTACAGGGCACCCAAGGAACACAAGGCACTCAAGGTCTTCAAGGACTCCAAGGACCTCAAGGCACTCAAGGTCTTCAGGGGGCTCAGGGAACTCAAGGTTCTCAAGGATTAAGTGGAACTGGAATTCAGGGAGCGCAAGGTACTCAAGGTCTTCAAGGTACTCAAGGAACACAAGGTTCTCAAGGATTAAGTGGAACCGGAAATCAAGGTGTACAAGGCACACAAGGAGCACAAGGTACACAAGGAGTACAAGGAACACAAGGTTCCCAAGGATTGGCTGGTGGCGGTGGAAATCAAGGCGTTCAGGGCACTCAAGGTATACAAGGATTAAGTAATCAAGGCACACAAGGAGCGCAAGGCACTCAAGGTCTTCAAGGTACCCAAGGAACACAAGGTTCTCAGGGATTAAGTGGAGGCGGAGGAAATCAAGGAGCGCAAGGCACTCAAGGAACACAAGGTTCTCAAGGATTAAGTGGAACCGGAAATCAAGGTGTACAAGGCACACAAGGAGCACAAGGTACACAAGGAGTACAAGGCACACAAGGTTCTCAGGGATTAAGTGGAGGCGGAGGAAATCAAGGAGCGCAAGGTACTCAAGGAACACAAGGTTCTCAAGGATTAAGTGGAGCCGGAAATCAAGGAGTACAAGGCAACCAAGGAACTCAAGGTCGTCAAGGAGTTCAAGGCGTTCAAGGTATCCAAGGAGTAAGTGGCAACGGAACCCAAGGAGTACAAGGTACTCAAGGAACACAAGGTTCTCAGGGATTGAGTGGTAATGGAAATCAAGGTACCCAAGGTACCCAAGGAATTCAAGGTCCTCAAGGCCCTCAAGGTTCTCAAGGATTGAGTGGTAATGGAAATCAAGGTACCCAAGGTACCCAAGGAATTCAAGGTAGACAGGGAACACAAGGTCTCCAAGGCACCCAAGGACTATCAAATCAAGGTGTCCAAGGACTCCAAGGACCTAAAGGCGAAGCAGGTACAGCAGGAAACCCAGCTGGAAATAATACTGAATTCCAATATAACAATGGTGGAACTTTTGGAGGAGCCACTGGATTAACATATAATAATTCTACTACAGATATTACAGTTTCATCTGGTAGCAATCTAATCTTCACCAACAATGTAAAAATTGGAGATGCAAACACAGGAAATAGTATTACATCAGGCACTAACAATATATTACTCGGTAATGGCGCTGGATCTAATATAACAAGTGGCAGTAGAAATATTATTCTTGGAGATTTCAATCCATCATCAGTAACTACAACTGATGAACTTTATATTGGTTACGGGACAACTAGTATTATAAGTAGTAGAATTGCTCCACAAATTATTTCAGATATTACAAGTGCAATTATAAGTGATGCAAATGTATCAAATATATTAACTAGTGAACTCGGTGGAAATGATTTTGATATAGTAGAGCAAGTTGATCTTGGAGAAACAGTATTTACTGTTAGAGATAACGATTTACAAGACTTATTGAGTATAATTTCTGGGAACCCCCCATTAATTGTTAATGGATCATTTATACAATTGCCTGCTCTTAATAGCGGAAAATATTTCTTAGTTCCAAATAATGCTGATTCCACTGGACTTTTCAGTGGAAATAGAGCTCAAATTGTTGGGTTTGATGCTGGAAATAATACTATTACTGTTGCATCTGGCGCACTTGTAACTAGAGCATTACCTGCATCTGGAGAATTCCCATTCAGAATAGAGGTTATTGGTACATATGCATCTCAGGTTGAGCTTGCAAATTTAATTGCAGGTACAGGTACAATTACTGCAACTGGAATAGGAACAAATTTACCAAGATTCCCACTTGAAGTTCGTAATCCAAGAGCAACGAGTCTCCCAAATGTACCTACATTATTTGTAGAAGGAAGTGCCATAGTTAGTGGAAGATTTTTAAAATTAGGCACTGGTTCAATCGTATTAGAATCTAGTCTTGGTAGTGATGATAACATCAAAATAGGTGGTTCTAATATAGGTGTAAGTACATTAGGATCAGAAAATGTAATTGTAGCATCTGGTGGAATATCAGCTGCAGCAATGATTGAACATACTGGTGCTGGATCAACAACCGTTATTGATTATAAAGTAATTGTTGGAGTTAAAACAACTGGAGATCCATATGTTGGAATTGGATCTACACAATTATTCATCATTGAAGGAAATAGATCTCCATACTTACATGTAACTCCAGGAAAGACATATAGATTCTGGCAGGAAGATTCATCAAATTCAGGAAATTTAATTAAGTTCTATACAGATCAAACTAAAACTACTGAAATTACTTCTGGTGTAACTACATCAGGATATTCACCAGGAATTACAAGTTCTTATGTTGAACTGAATGTACATACAAATACAGGGGTCATATTCTATTATGATAGCCAGAATGGAACTTATTTTGGAAATTCAGTAATTTCCTCTGTTAGTTCCAACATGACTGGTGTTGGCACCATGACGATCGATTCCGCAAATATTTCTAATAATATTGGAATCGGAACTGTACCTGATCCAACTAAAGCTGTAACTGTTTTAGGAGATTTTAAATTAACAGGTGATTTTTATGATGAAAATAATAATTTAATCTCAGTACAAGGACCTCAAGGAACTCAAGGCATTAGTGGTTCTAGTGGTGGTACAGGTTCACAAGGAACTCAAGGAAGACAGGGAACCCAAGGAACAGCTGGTTCTAGTGGTGGCACTGGATCTCAAGGTACTCAAGGTACTCAAGGTACATCTGGTTCACAGGGCACATCTGGGTCTACTGGTGGTACTGGATCTCAGGGAACACAAGGCACTCAAGGTACATCTGGTTCGCAAGGCACCACTGGTTCTAGTGGTGGCACTGGATCTCAAGGTACTCAAGGCACTCAAGGTACAACTGGCTCACAAGGTACTACAGGATCTCAAGGTACTATTGGTTCACAAGGTTTACAAGGAAGACAAGGAACTCAAGGAGTACAAGGTACTCAAGGTACTCAAGGAGTACAAGGTTCACAAGGTACTACAGGTGCTCAAGGCACAACAGGATCACAAGGTACTCAAGGAGTACAAGGTTCACAAGGTACTACAGGTGCTCAAGGTACAACAGGATCACAAGGTACTCAGGGCACCCAAGGCATTCAAGGTACTAGTGGTACCACAGGTTCACAAGGTACCACAGGTTCACAAGGTACAACAGGTTCTCAAGGTACCATAGGTTCTCAAGGTTTACAAGGAAGACAAGGAACTCAAGGAGTACAAGGTACTCAGGGCACCCAAGGCACTCAAGGTACTAGTGGTAGTAATGGATCTCAAGGTACCACAGGTTCACAAGGTACCACAGGTTCACAAGGTACCACAGGTTCACAAGGTACCACAGGTTCACAAGGTACCACAGGTTCACAAGGTACTGCTGGATCTCAAGGCACTCAGGGCACTCAAGGCATTCAAGGTACTAGTGGTAGCAGTGGTTCACAAGGTACAACTGGTTCCCAAGGTACTATAGGTTCCCAAGGTACTATAGGTTCACAAGGTACTACAGGTTCACAAGGTACAACTGGATCACAAGGTACAACTGGATCACAAGGTACTACAGGTTCACAAGGTACAACTGGATCACAAGGTACTACAGGATCGCAAGGTACTACAGGTGCACAAGGTCGCCAAGGCACTCAAGGTACCCAAGGAACTCAAGCCACACAAGGAGCCCAAGGCACACAGGGAGTGGGAACTCAGGGACTCCAAGGTGCTAGCGGCAGCAGTGGGTCATCAACAATTACTGCAGAAACTTCATCTACTAATATATTCTTCCCAACATTCAGTAATGTTGCAAGTGGAACACCAACTGGAACTTATGCTGCAGATAATAAACTAGAATTCCAGCCAAGTTCTGGTACATTATTTGCAACCGTATTCAACTCACTATCAGATCAAACACAAAAAGAAAATGTAAGACCCATTGAAAATGCCTTAGAAATTGTCAAACAAATCGAAGGTGTTCGTTATGATTGGATTGATCGCCATAGTGAGTCTTCTATTGGTGTAATTGCTCAAGAGATAGAGAAAGTTTTACCTGAAGTTGTAACCACAAATGCCAAAGGTCTAAAAACAGTTTCTTATGGAAATATTGTTGCCGTATTGATTGAAGCAATCAAAGAACAACAGAAACAAATTGATGGCTTAAAAGGGGGATGAGATAAATGCCTAATGATTTTTTCTCACCAGAAGGTGACTTAGAAGAACATTTTATTACAGACTATTGGTTGGTCGATCAGTATATTGGGGATACTTTATGGGCTTGGGGGGACAATTATAGTGGAAATATAGGTGATAATACTCGTGTAGCTAGATCAACACCAAGGCAAGAGATTACTAATTCTACAAATTGGAAAGTAACATCTGCTGGATTCAATAGTTCTAGTTTTGCAATAAAAACTGATGGAACTTTATGGGCTTGGGGAATAAACCAAAATGCGACAATAGGTGATAACACTCGTGTAGCTAGATCAACACCGAGACAAATAAGTGCTGGAGCAAATCGAATAACTGGTTGGAAACAAGTTTCAACTGGATATTTTACTAGTATTGCAGTAAGAGATGATGGGACTCTATGGAGTTGGGGATCCAATAATTATGGTCAACTTGGAAATAATTTACCTCTATCCACATTTAGATCAACGCCAATACAAATAACCATTGCTTCGTTAGGAGGAAGCAATGGTTGGAAATATGTCACTGGTGGAGATGCTGCATCGTGTGCAATAAGAGAAGACGGATCTTTATGGTGTTGGGGATTCAACATCACGGGACAAGTTGGAGATAATACTGTTCAATATAGGTCAACACCAAGACAAATAAGTATTGCGGTACCAGGTGGCCTCTATGGTTGGAAACAAGTTTCCTCTGGGAGAGAGGTAGTGGCAGCAATTCGAAATGATGGCACTATGTGGGCTTGGGGACTTAATGTTGGCGATAATACTGGTGAATTTAGGTCAACGCCAAGACAAGTAAGCATTGCACAACCAGGTGGTCTTTATGGTTGGAAACAGCTTTCTTGTGGATATAATGGTGTTGCAGCAATTCGAAATGATGGAACTTTATGGAGTTGGGGAGATAATGAGGGTGGGCAAATTGGCGACAATACACGCAGCATAAGATTAACACCAGTACAAGAAATTACTTCCAGTACTAACTGGAAGTATGTTTCAGCTAATGTTATAACCAACGCATCTGTTTTGGGGGGATCTTCTATTGGAAGAACTTGTGCAATAAAAACTGATGGAACTTTATGGGCTTGGGGATGGAATAATTATGGACAACTTGGAGATAATACTACTGAACCGAGATCAACACCAAGACAAGAAATTACCTCAAGCACTAATTGGAAACAAGTTTCTTCAGGTGGATATGCAGTATTAGCTGTCAAAGCAGGCGTAGAACTTAACTAACAATAAATAATCAAAAAAGATATGTACGCACTCATTCATAACTCTCAGCTACTTTTGGGTCCTATTAAATTTAATTATCGTCTTATTAATTTAGAATTAGAAGATAATGAAATTGAAGAAAGAATTGGTCCAAGAGATTATGAAAATGTTCCTCTAGAAATTAATTCAAACACTTTTCTTTTGGAAGCAGTATTAAATCAACCAGAATTTGATGAAAGGTCTCAGGTTTTAAGATATGTAAACTGGGAAATAATTTCAGAAAATAATGCCCAAAAGACACAATTCAATTACGAAATTGTCGATAAATCATTAGATCAAATCAAAGAAGAATATAAACAACAAGTTTCACCAATAAGAAGACAAAAAGAAAATCAAATTATAACACTTACCGTACAAAATACAGAAATAACAATAGAGACATCTAGAGAACAAAGAACTCAATTTATTAATAAACTTACAGCACTTCCTGGAACGGGTACTATTTTATATAAGTTTAGTGAGAATACTTGGATTGATGTCTCAAAGACTGATTTAGAATATATAGTCCAACAAATTGATCTAAAAGTTCAGGAAGCATTTGATTGGGAGTATGCAAAATTTCAAGAAATCAATAATTGCACCACAAAAGAAGAAGTCTTCAATGTTGTAATTATAGAGAAACCAAATAAATTAGAACAATAAACCAATGGTATATCAACCAACTACCAATTTTAAGGACAAAAATGGAGCTGACCTCGGCAAAAAATTAGTCACTCAAGATTATGTTTCAACAGTATATCCCAATTTAAATTCGGCATTTTCTGGTTTTGTTGCGTCTCCGGCAGAGTTATATCTTTGTGGCTATTCGGCTCAAGGGCAGCTTGGAGATAATAGCACTGTTGGATCTATTACATTAAAACAAGAATACACTAAAGCTTCCAATTGGAAAGAAGTTTCTGTTGGAAGTTACTATTCTGCAGCAATTAAAACCGATGGAACTTTATGGGCTTGGGGATATAATTATTTTTCGCAGTTGGGAGACAACACTCGTGCAGATAGATCGACGCCAAGACAAATAAGTATTGCAGCAGCGGGAGGTCTTACAGGTTGGAAACAAGTTTTTGCCAGTGCTCATGTATCTTATGCTACTTATGCAATAAGAACCGATGGAACTTTATGGGCTTGGGGATATAATTATTTTGGTCAACTTGGAGATAATACTCGTGTAGATAGATCAACGCCAAGGCAGATAAGTATTGCAGCAGCAGGTGGTTTAACTGGTTGGAAACAGGTTGTTTCTGGTGGGAGCGTTGGATCTGTAATAGGAGTTAGATATGATGGAACTTTATGGGCTTGGGGATACAATAACAGTGGGCAACTTGGAGATAATACATTATCATCTAGATCAACGCCAAGGCAGATAAGTATTGCAGCAGCAGGTGGTTTAACTGGTTGGAAGCAAGTTTCGGCTGGGGGATATCATACAGTAGCAATAAGAACTGATGGAACTTTATGGAGTTGGGGGCAGAATAATTTTGGTCAAATAGGAGATAATACATTATCATCTAGATCAACGCCAAGGCAGATAAGTATTGCAGCAGCAGGTGGTTTAACTGG